>JAEIGA010000743.1_pt1 | contig 48365 bp, 31 predicted proteins | sample 9270691 | NCBI WGS metagenome assembly JAEIGA01 (sample SAMN17057246, study PRJNA624740) | gut metagenome | biome: biome; isolation source: fecal sample | host: Bos grunniens | place: China: Xizang | collected 2019 | reverse complement strand
GAATGGTTGTATATATTGCATTGACTCAGAATCTTCGCCATTCATCTGGTAAGGATGTCCTATAACTACCTCATCCACAGTTTCTTTGCTAAAATAATCCTTCAACCATGCCTCTAAGGTATGAGTGGGTATAGTAATAAGCGGATTAGCCGTTATACGGAGTGGATCCGTAACGGCTAATCCTGTTCGTTTACGACCGAAGTCTATTGCGAGTATACGACCCATTAGTTATCGTAGTGCCTCGTATTCTGACATCATATTAAGACGGTAGTAGATGGTACGCAATGTACGCTTGTACTCGTCATTGGTTGGCTCCAATTCGTATGCTTTTTGGCAGTAAGGAAGAGCCTTTGCAAGAATAGCATCGCTTTTCGCCTTTTGAACCTTATACTCCTTGTCAGACAAGTAAGCAGCATCGTCATTAATCTTGATAGCGTAGTCGCTATATGCAATACCGTAAGCGTGGTAGAAAGATGCATTGGTTGGCTCGATTTCGATAGCCTTCTCGTAGCTAGCAAATGACTTCTCGTAATCGCCTTGGATAACAGCGATGATTGAAGCTTTGGTGAGGTGATATTGACCTACATTAGGCTCGCGATTGATAGCAAGTTCAAGTGTTTGGATAGCCTCATCTACCTTGTTAGAGTTGATATAAACATTGATCAAGTTTTGTACGAACCAAGACTCCTCTGGGAACTTGTTGATACAGAATTGTAAGTACTCAACAGCTTTGGTAGTATCATTTTGATCCATATAGATTTGGTAAACATACATATTAGATGAGATAACCTCATTGTGATGTGCGTTTACAGCAGCATGTTCAGAGTTCATAAGTTCGAATGCAGCGAGAGCCTCATCATAGCGTTTAGCCTCGTAAGCAAAACGAGCTGCGTAGTAGAGGTTTTGGTAGTAATTGGTGTCCAAAACGAATTTAGCAGCAGTTTTAGCATCAGCTTTTACAACTTTAGATTGTGGGATGCTGACATGTGCCATATACATCTCGTATGCTTTAGAATAGTCGCTGTTAGAATAAGCCTCTTGACCAGCATAAAGAAGTGCAGCAGAGTTGTAGTACTCCATCAATTTAGGAATGATAAGATTAGGGGTGCGAGTATCGTATTTTGCACGACCTTTCTTATCATATGTAGGAATTATGGCAAGTTCGTATGCTTTGTCCCAGTATTTGATAGACTCAAGTACATCCTCGCCCCATTTAGCATAGTCGATAGCACGACCCATTTGGCGGTTGAGGTTAGCAGCATCATATTCCTTATAGCCCACATATCCAGCCACATACCAAGTATTAGCGAGATCTTTGGTTTCGTCATTCTCAAGAGCGAGGTTAATAGCAGCACGAGCACCAGCAAAATCAGGAGTCTCTGAATCAGAGAGGTTACGAGCTTTGCTTACATTAGCTTTTTGTGCGAAGCAGCCTGCACTTACAAGTACGAGAGCTGCAAGAAAAATTGATTTTTTCATATAAGTAAAGTTTTAAAAGTTTTAAGGGTTTTAAAAGTTTTAAGGGTTATTCTTCAGCGGTAGTTGTTTCCTCAGCAGTTACCTCTTCGGCATTAGCCTCTTCCGTTTCCTCCTTAGGAACTACGCAGCCAAACATAAGGGTATCGTTGCGTTTTTGCAATTCGATGAGTTTGACACCTTGTGTTGCACGCCCGAGTACACTGATGGAAGTCATGTCCATGCGGATAGCTGTACCAGACTTGGTAATAAGCATAAGATCTTGTTCGTCATTAACAGCTTCAAGTCCAATGAGGTTACCAGTCTTATCTGTGAGGTTCATTGTCTTAACGCCCTTACCGCCACGGTTGGTAATACGATAGATTGGTTCGCCTGTCTCATCGTCAAGTAATGTGCGTTTGCCATAACCCTTGTCAGAGATAACGAGTACAGTATCCTTGCTACCCTCCTCTACGCATATCATACCAATAACGCGATCTTTGCCATCTTCATCAAGTTTGATAGCACGCACACCAGTAGCTGTACGACCCATAGGACGAACTGTATCTTCTGGGAAGCGAACCACCTTGCCGTTATAAGAAGCTACGAGCATTTGGCTCTTGCCGTCGGTGAGTGTAACACGGATAAGGCGATCGCCTTCACGCAAGCCAAGTGCGATGATACCGTTAGCACGAGGACGACTGTATGACTCAAGTGTGGTCTTCTTCATCAAACCATCCTTGGTTGCAAAGATGAGGTAGTGGTTGTCTACATATTCTTGGTCGTTGAGGTTCTTAACATGGATGAATGCGCAAACCTTATCGCCCTTTTGGATGTTGATCATATTTTGGAGAGCACGACCTTTAGACTGACGGTTACCCTCTGGGATATCGTAAACCTTGATCCAATAGAGACGACCTTGTTCGGTGAAGAACATCATTGTTGAGTGCATATTAGCTTGGTGTACATACTCGATGAAGTCCTCATCGCGCGCTGCACTTGCTTTGGCACCTACTCCACCACGACCTTGTTGACGGAACTCGGTGAGTGGTGTACGCTTGATGTAACCAAGGTGAGAGATAGTAATGACCATATCATCGTCCGCATACATATCTTCAGGATTGAACTCTGTAGCCATCTTGATGATGCGTGTACGACGCTCGTCAGCATATTTCTCTTTGATTTCTACTAGCTCGGTCTCAATCACCTCATAACGCTTGGTCTCGTTATTAAGGAGCTCGTTGAGGTATTGGATGAGTTCTTGTAGTTTAGCATACTCTTGTTTCAACTCCTCGATACGCAAACCTGTGAGTTGCGATAGGCGCATATCCACGATAGCTTTAGACTGGAGGTTATCCAAACCAAAGCGAGCTTCGAGGTTACTTTGAGCCTCTGCAGGAGTGCGGCTAGCACGAATAATACGAACTACCTCGTCAATATTATCTACGGCAATAATCAAGCCCTCCAAGATATGCGCACGCTCTTCCGCTTTGCGGAGATCGTACTTGGTACGGCGAATAACCACATCCATACGGTGCTCAATGAAGTTAGCCACCATATCGCGGAGGTTGAGCAACATAGGACGACCCTTGACAAGTGCAATGCTGTTTACAGAGAAACTAGATTGAAGCGCAGTGTATTTGTATAGTTTATTGAGCACCACTTGCGCATTTGCGTCGCGTTTAACCTCAATAATTACACGCACATCGCGTTTAGACTGATCACTAATACCAGAGATGCCTTCGATCTTCTTATCATTAACGAGGTCAGCGATGTTCTTCACAAGATCAGACTTAACAACACCGTATGGAAGTTCGCCAATCACAATACGCTCACGACCGTTATCTTCTGTTTCGATTTCAGCTTTAGAGCGGATAATGATTCGTCCACGACCAGTCTCATATGCATCGCGTACACCTTGGTAGCCATAGATAGTACCACCTGTTGGGAAGTCAGGCGCTTTGATATGCTCCATCAGTTCAGCAACAGTAATAGTCTCCACTTCTGGATTTTGGATACGCTCCACAGCATTCTTAACATAAGCAACACAACCGTCAATAACTTCGCCAAGGTTATGTGTAGGCATATTGGTTGCCATACCCACAGCGATACCGCTGGCACCATTGACTAGCAAGTTAGGGAAGCGACATGGCAGCACCACTGGCTCTTTGAGCGAGTCGTCGAAGTTAAGCTGCATATCTACTGTATCTTTCTCAATATCACGAAGCATCTCCTCAGCTAATTTAGAGAGGCGAGCCTCGGTATAACGCATTGCAGCAGCGCCGTCGCCGTCGATAGAACCAAAGTTACCTTGGCCATCAACAAGCACGCTACGCATATTCCATGGCTGTGCCATACGAACGAGAGTGCCATAAATACTGCTATCGCCATGTGGGTGATACTTACCCATTACTTCACCGACGATACGCGCAGATTTCTTGGTAGGTTTATCGCTGGTGTTTCCCAGCTCATTCATTCCGAAGAGCACACGGCGGTGTACAGGCTTAAAGCCGTCACGCACATCTGGCAATGCACGCGCCACGATAACGCTCATCGAATAGTCGATGTACGAGGTTCGCATTTCCTCGTCAATCTTTACAGGAATAATTCTGTCGTTGTCAATCATTTATTTTAAAGTTTTAAGTGTTTTAAAGTTTTAATCGCCCTGACGGGCTGTTCTAAAAGTTCTAATGGTCAAGGATCCACCCAAGAGGACGCACGCACCTAACGCGCGCACGAATTCACGGTGCAAAAGTACTACTTTTTTTTGAAACACGCAAATTTTCGCGTATTTTTTTTCATTTTTTCTCATCGGCCTCCCCTCGTCCAATAGTCTAGAGTGCCTTAAATCGCAAATAAACGGCCTATACGGCGGTCTTTATACCTATATACACAACCGCGCGAGCGCGCACGCGAGAAAAGACTAGTCAAATAGAAAACAGACTACAAAGAAACACAAAAAAAATCAACCTTCTAAACAAATCTAGAAGGTTGATTATGCTATATCAGAATAAATCTATAGTTGCACGCCTTGAGCGTTGTATATCTTTTCGCTATGACGAATAATTAGTTTCCCATTGATGAGGCATTTCTTGCACCTTTGACTACGAACCTGATCAGATAACAAGTCAGTAGTAACTATTGGCACCACAATATCATCCGAGGACACGACCCTACAATCGGTTTGAACCTCATATCTTAATGTCACCACATAAGCATCCGCAGCGATAGGATCGGCAGTCAAAGTTTGCCACTCACCAGCCTGCTTGATAAACCAACTCACTACGGCATTAGGTGCGTAATTAGGGGTAGTATTGATGTGCATGTTGATATCCGCTTGTGCATCCGTAACATCTACCGGTTCACCCGCCTTGACAATAGGCATTGAAACAGCAGTTGGAAGCGATTGGTCATAGATCACCAAATCTAGCAACACAATACTATCACAGCCATTGCTAGCCGTAAAAATAAATATGTATTGACCAGACTCCGTACAAGAATCTCCATCCAGCACATAAGCCTCACAAGTATACTCAGAAGCAGTAGAATAGATTGGCTCACTAAGAACAAGATGAAGAATATATCTCGTATTCCCAACAAAGGCATAATATGTACCCGGTTGGGTATAAGTTTGTTGATCAATCTCCCAGGAATAAGAGTCGCCTTCGGCACACAATGAAGCCTGTTGCTCAATGGTGTTTTGGATATCCTCATCGTCTATCCATTTGGCGTACAATGTACCTGAGAAAGAAGGGCTTACTGAAGTAACCTTATTGCCTGAAAAGTCACTCGTAGAATACCATCCTAAGAAAGTAGATCCCTCTTTGTATGGAGCATTGAGCACCCACTCGCCCGTAGGATTAGTTGGATTATCAAATCCGTGCTTCCAAGCAGACTGAAAAGCATCAATCTTGCCTGCCTGTGAAAAATCTGCTGTTCGTGGATCAGAAATCCTTTGACGCTCCAAGAAGAAAGCTGCTATCGCAAATTTCCAACCCTTATTATACTGATCACCTTCTTTTAACTTATAAGCATCAGGGTCATTATCTTGAACAGCAAGGATATAATGCTCTAACCACTCCCAAGAATCTTCAAACAAAAACCCTGTGACATCTGGAATACTACCACAAATCATTGTAAAAGGATCATACGAAGACTGCAATTCAATCAAAGGATCCACAGCCCCCACAACACCCATATCAACCATACAGGCTTGAAACATATCATTTTTGTCCATCCAACCATAATCATTGGTCACACCACCATTGAGATTATATGAGACAGCTGCAAAAGAAGAAAGTGCCAAAAAAGCAGCCAAGGCAAGGATTAAAAATCGTTTCATATTGTACCAAAAAATAATCGAATCTTTAAATGTAATTTAAAATACCGCGCAAAGGTACGATTTTTTTTAACATATACAAATTTTTAGCAAATAAAATTGCAAATTAAGCAAGAGGCGAGGTGGCAATTAGATATTGATTACTAATTATTAGCCTATTTTATCTACTCGGTATCTACTCGACATCCTCCCGAGAGAGTTTAGTGTTTAGAGTTTAGTGGAAAGAATCTTAATAATTGACACTTTTCTACAAGACAAGCAGGAAATCCCACATCACAACACTACTACATTAAAAAAAGAGTCGAAGGGTATATCGCAAAGGAAAATATATTTATGTATATAATTTTAAATTATATCTCCCTTCAAGCGTCCTCAAATTTTTGCGTTTTTTTGGGGTGCCTTTTTAGGAAATTTAGGGAAGAACGAAGAAATCGACTCAAAGATTAATGTAGTAGTGTAGTAATGTAGGATTTGAAATCTTAAAAATTGACACATCTTTCAAGATTAAAGGTTGGCGAGTTTTTTAACAGCAAGCACAAAAAAAGAGCAGAAAGTTTGCATAATTGTAAAATTTTCATTACCTTTGCACGCTAATTCGTGTACTTTGCACCTAGGCAAAGGTGACTATATTTAAAACAAAAGTTTTAATAACAACGCTAATCGTATGACAACCAAGGAATTTACCCCCGCAGAAGAAGCGATGCTGGATCAAGAGTTTCAGTTGTTGCTAGAAGAGTATGCTAATTCTCCGCACGGTAATCGTGTAGAGTTGATTACTCGCGCTTATGAATTAGCAAAATCGGCGCATCACGGTGTGCGCAGATTATCGGGTGAGCCTTATATGATGCATCCACTATCAGTAGCTCGTATTGTGGTGAATGAGATTGGTTTGGGTAGTACGAGTATTTGTGCGGCATTGCTTCATGATGTAGTAGAGGATACGGATTATACAGTAGAAGACATTGAGCGCTTGTTTGATAAGAAGATTGCGACTATTGTTGAGGGTTTGACCAAATTGTCAGGCGGTGTCTTTGCTGATAAAGCGATGAAGCAGGCGGAGAATGTGCGTAAATTGATGTTGACGATGTCTGATGATATTCGTGTAATGTTGGTGAAACTCGCCGATCGCTTGCACAATATGCGCACACTAGCAGCACAGCGTCCAGAGAAGCAGCGTAAGATTGCAGCCGAGACGCAATATATATACGCACCGATGGCTCATCGATTGGGATTGTTTCCTATTAAGACAGAGTTAGAGGATTTGAGTTTTAAGTACGAGCATCCAGAGTTGTATGCGGAGTTAGAAGAGAAGTTGGCAAAGGTTAAGGAGGTTCAGAAGGGGTATTTTGAGGAGTTTGCCAAGCCTATTCACCGAAAACTGACGATGATGGGTTATTCGTACAAGATGTATTCTAGAACGAAATCCGTGTATTCGATATATAAGAAGATGACGAAAAAGGGTGTTCCTTTTGAGCAGATATACGATTTGTTGGCTGCTCGTATTGTGTTTGAGCCGACATCCGATTTCTCTGAAAAGGATCAGTGTTGGATGATTTATTCAGCCTTGACGGAGATTTATCGTCCTCACCCCGAGCGTATTCGAGATTGGATATCTATGCCAAAGGCCAATGGTTATGAGGCATTGCATGTGACGGTAATGAGTCAGCATGGTCAATGGATAGAGGTTCAGATTCGCACGAAGCGTATGCATGAGTTGGCGGAGCACGGTTTGGCGGCACACTGGCGTTATAAGACAGGCGAAGGAAGTGGTGGTGGATTAGATAAATGGTTGAAGGAGATTAAGGATGTTCTAGCTAATCCTGATCCAGATGCAATAGCATTCTTGGATACTTTTACCTTGAACCTATTTGCGCACGAAGTATTCGTTTTTACACCTAAAGGTGACATTCGCACACTAGCACAGGGCGCAACTGTATTGGATCTGGCTTATCAGTTGCACTCGGAGTTGGGTGAGCATTGTATAGGTGCTAATGTGAATAGGATGGCAAGACCATTGAGTTATATCTTGCAGAGTGGCGATCAGGTAGAGATTTTGACATCAAAGAAGCAGCAGCCAGAGCAAGAGTGGTTAGAGATAGCAGTAACAGCTAAAGCGAAAGATAGTATCAAGAAGTATTTCCGTAAATCGAAGGGGTTATTGGGACTGATACAACCGGACAAAGAAGCTAAAGCAAGGATTGTGAGGTTGCATATTAGTGGAGAGGACTCATTTGGTGTAATGGTTAGGATAATGAACATTATTAGTGACCATAAGGCTAATATGCGAGATTTGCATGTTGTAACGGAAGGTAAGTTATTCCGTTGTGATGCAGAGATGGTGATATTCAAGCAGAAAGTGGTGAGTCAGATGTGTATGAAGTTGCGTGCAATAGAGAGTGTTCACTCGGTAGATGTTGTACATTTTGAGTAAAACGAAAATAATATAAAAAAATAAAGCATATGAAGAAAATGATTTTGATGGTTGCGATGCTGATGAGCATGGCAGCTATGGCACAAGAAGCAGTATTAACTTTTAACAAGACAACGCACGATTTTGGTAAGATAAATGAGGCCGATGGTCGTGTAACAACAGTGTTTGAGTTTAAGAATGAGGGTATGATACCATTGGTGTTGACCAATGTTCGTGCTAGTTGTGGTTGTACATCTCCAAACTGGACTAAAGAGCCAGTGGAACCAGGTCAAATAGGTCAAATAACCGTGACATATAATCCAAGTGGTCGTCCAGGTCGTTTCCAAAAGTCGATTACTATCACTAGTAACGCATCAGAAGAGCCAGTACGCATTTATATCAAGGGTGAAGTAATACCTAAACCAGCCGCAGCTAACTATCCACATAAGATAGGCGAGTTGAGTGTACAAAAGAAGATGGTGAATATTGGTGCTGTGAAGAAAGGTATGCCAAAGACTGTTGAGATAGAGTATGCAAACACAACGGATAAGGTAATCAAGGTAGATTTGCGTTTTGACTATGACAAGCAGAGTTATTGGGCTCCTCTGATCACAGCAACAGAAGTAGAGCCAGGTAAGACTGGCAAATTGCAAGTAACATTGCTATCAGAGCAGTGTCCAATGTATGGTCCAGAAGAGACCAAGATGTACTTTGTGGTAAATGGCAAGGAGCATAAGTCTGAGAGTGAGGCTATTGTATTTAAGGCCGATATTAAGGAGGATTTCAGCAAGATGACCGCTGAGGAGATACAATTGGCTCCTATTGTAGAGGTAAATACAGTAGTGAATGCTGGTGCAGTAAAAGCAGGAAAGGCATTGAAAGTTAAGCTTGGTATTAAGAATGCGGGTATCAATACGCTATTGATTCGTCGTATTTACAGCAATTCTCCAAAGATCGCGTTGGTGCCAGTGAAGAATGTGAAAAGTGGTAAAATGGAAGAGTTGAGCATTTCGATTAACACAACAGGTTTGGCAGCAGCTCAATATAGCCGAGAGTTGACTATCATCACGAATGACCCAAAGAGATCAGTAGTGAAGGTTAAGGTGAATTGGGTTGTGGAATAGCGTTGAAAGTTGAGAGACTATGAAGCATCCAGAGAACGATAAAGAATACAAGGGATTAACGGTTAATGCAGGTGTAGAGAACTTGCCATCTGTTAATCCATATGCCACCTTCCGTCGCCGCAAGCAGGTATTGAGTGCGGATGAATATGTGGAGGGTATATTGCGTGGAGATATGCGCCTATTGAGTCAGGCAGTGACATTGATAGAGAGCAACTTGCAGAGTGATCAAGTGATAGCGCAGCGTGTGATAGAGAAGTGCCTTCCTTATGCAGGCAAGTCTATACGCTTGGGTATTACGGGTGTTCCAGGAGCAGGAAAATCTACATTTATAGAGGCAATAGGTACTCGCTTGTGTCAGATGGGTAAGAAGTTGGCAGTATTGGCTATTGATCCATCGTCGGAGCGTAGTAAAGGTAGTATTCTGGGTGATAAGACACGAATGAATCAGTTGTCGGTAGAGAGTAATGCATTTATCCGCCCTAGTCCGTCAGCTGGTAGTTTGGGTGGTGTAGCTCGTAAGACTCGTGAGACGATTGTCCTATGTGAGGCAGCAGGATTTGATACGATTATCGTTGAAACCGTAGGTGTAGGTCAATCGGAGACGGCAGCACATTCAATGGTGGATTTCTTTTTGTTGTTGCAGGTGACTGGTACGGGTGATGAGTTGCAAGGTATCAAGCGTGGCATTATGGAGATGGCTGATGGTATAGCTATAAACAAGTGCGATGGTTCGAATATAGAAAAAGCAGAAGCTGCCCGTGTAAGTTTCAAGAATGCCTTGTCGCTGTTTCCTCCAACAGAGTCGGGTTGGAAGCCATATGCTGTGACTTGTTCAGCGATAGAAGGCAACGGCATATTGGATGTTTGGGAAATGGTGGAACAATATATAGAATTCGCGCGCGAGAACGGCTATCTAGATCATCTGCGTACACAACAAGCTAAATACTGGATGTATGAGACTATTAATCAGAATCTGCTAGATGGTTTTTATAAGTCAGAGGTGATGGAGGGATTGATAGCATCGACCGAGTCTCGCGTATTGAAGAATGAATTGAGCAGTTTTACGGCAGCATATGAGTTATTGAGAGAATATGGCAACCTCAACAAAAAATAGTAAGAAGAAGACTCCTACGGTAGTAACAGTAGGTGCTAATGAATTAGGAAAATTACCCCCACAGGCTTTGGAGTTAGAAGAGTCTGTGTTGGGTGCATTGATGATAGAGAAAGAGGCTTTTGGTTTGGTAGCAGATTTGCTTCGTCCTGAGTCCTTCTATTCGGATAAGCATCGTTATATATTTGAGGCTATCCGCTCGTTGTCTAATCAAGATAATCCTGTGGATGTATTGTCTGTTGCTCAAAAACTGAAGTCGATGGGTCTGTTGGAAGATGCAGGTGGTGTGGTGTATTTGAGTGAATTGACTCGTCGTGTAGCATCAGCAGCACACTTGCGTTATCACGCCCAGATTGTAGCACAGAAAGCAACGGCTCGCGATTTGATAGCCGTAGCTTGTCAGATAGAGGAGAAGGGCTATGATGATACACAAGATGTAGATGAGTTGATTCAAGAGGCAGAGGGTAAGATCTTTGAGATTTCGCAACGCGCACAGAAGCGTGAGGTGACAAATATTAACCCTGTGATAACGGAGGCTTTTGCTCGTATGCGTACAGCATCGCAGAATGATGGAAACATATCGGGTATTCCTAGTGGTTTCACAGAGTTGGATAAGATAACATCAGGTTGGCAGAAGTCGGACTTGGTGATTATTGCGGCTCGTCCTGCGATGGGTAAGACGGCGTTTGTATTGTCGATGGCGAAGAACATAGCGGTAGATTTTAAGATACCAGTAGCTATCTTCTCGTTGGAGATGTCGAATGTACAGTTGGTTAACCGTCTGATTATGAATGTGTGCGAGATAGAGGGTCATAAGATTCGTAATGGCCGTTTGAGCACTACTGAATGGAACCAGTTGGATGAGAAGATTAAGCAATTGTACGATGCTCCTATCTATGTGGATGACACACCAGGTTTGAGTATTACAGAATTGCGTAGTAAAGCGCGTAAACTAGTACAAGATAAAGATAAGAAGGTGCAATTGATTATCATTGACTACTTGCAGTTGATGAATGCGAATGGTTTTAACTTCGGTAGCCGTGAGCAGGAGGTTAGTATCATCTCTCGTAACTTAAAGGGTCTAGCGAAAGAGTTGGATATACCTATTATTGCGTTGAGTCAGTTGAGTCGTGCGGTAGAGAAGCGTGATTCGAGCAATAGCACAGTAGATGGAAAGAAGCCATTGCTGTCAGACTTGCGTGAGTCAGGTGCTATTGAGCAAGATGCCGATATGGTATGTTTTATTCACCGTCCAGAGTATTACAAGTTATATGATGATGGCAATGGAAAAGACTTACGCGGTTTGGGTCAGATAATCGTGGCTAAACACCGTAACGGTGCAACAGATGAGATATGGTTGCGCTTTATTGGCAAGTACACTCGTTTCCAAAACGAATCGGATGCATATGATGCTAGTGAGGACTTGTATGCTAATATCGGCTATAATACTCAACAGAGCAAGATGAATATGCTGCCTGCGGAAGCAGATGGAGCTTCATTGACTAGTGATCGAGTAGATGACTTTATGCCAGAACCATTCTAGTAAAACTGATGGGCCATGCATTAAAATTCAAAAGAAGATAATAAAAATAATATATGGAAAGAACAGTAATTATTGATGCGCTTCAATGCGCAGGAGAAGGACAGTTAATCAATGTCCGTGGTTGGGTAAGAAGCCGTCGTGGTAATAAGAATGTTAGTTTTATAGCATTGAATGACGGTTCTACAATCAAAAACATTCAGATTGTAGTAGATTTGGCACAATTCCCAGAGGAGAATCTAAAACCAGTAACAACGGGTTCGTGTATCTCTGCTACAGGTCATTTGGTAGCTAGTCAAGGTAGTGGTCAAGCAGTAGAGATTCAGCTGACAGAATTGGAAGTATATGGTACAGCAGATCCTGAGCAATACCCATTGCAAAAGAAGGGTTTGAGTATGGAGTATTTGCGTACAATAGCACATTTGCGCCCTCGTACAAATACATTTGGAGCAGTATTCCGTATTCGTCACAATATGGCGATGGCTATTCACCAATATTTCCACGAGCACGGTTTCTTCTATTTCCACACTCCAATCATTACAGCATCTGACTGTGAGGGAGCAGGACAAATGTTCCAAGTAACCACGAAGAACCTATACAATTTGAAGAAGGATGATGAGGGTAAGATTGATTACTCTGACGACTTCTTTGGCAAGCAAACCAGTTTGACCGTATCTGGTCAATTGGAAGGTGAATTGGCTGCAATGGCATTGGGTAAGATCTATACTTTTGGTCCTACATTCCGTGCGGAGAACAGTAATACACCTCGTCACTTGGCAGAGTTCTGGATGATAGAGCCAGAGGTTGCATTTATTCAGAAGAAAGAGTTGATGGACCTAGAGGAGGACTTCATCAAGTACTGCGTTAAATGGGCATTGGAGCACTGCAAAGATGATTTGGAGTTCTTGAATCAGTTTGTAGATAAAGGTCTGATAGCGCGTTTGGAGTCAGTAGTTAAGACTGATTTTATCCGTTTGACCTATACCGAGGGTATTGAGATCTTGCAAGAAGCGATAAAGAATGGAAAGAAATTTGAGTTTCCTTGTGAGTGGGGCGAGGATTTGGCATCAGAGCACGAGCGCTACTTAGTAGAGGAGCACTTTGGTAAGCCAGTGATTATGTCAGATTATCCAAAGGATATCAAGGCATTCTATATGAAGATTAACGAGGATGACAAAACCGTTCAAGGCACCGATGTATTGTTCCCACAAATAGGTGAGATTATTGGTGGTAGTGTGCGTGAAGAAAGTCTAGAGAAACTGAATGCGGAAATTGCTCGTCGTGATATTCCTATGAAGGATATGTGGTGGTACTTGGATACTCGCCGTTTTGGTGCAGCTCCTCACGCAGGTTTCGGTTTGGGCTTTGAGCGTCTAATGTTGTTTGTAACAGGTATGCAAAACATCCGTGATGTAATACCATTCCCACGCACTCCAAAGACTGCTGAATTCTAAATTTGAATACAAATTAAGAACAAGATAATATGAAACGAAAAATTTTATTTGCTGTAGTCCTATTGATGGCGAGTTGGGCAAGTGCTCAAACCCGTTTGGTAGGTCGTATTGTATCTAGCGAGCAGCAAGCTATTGAAGGAGCAACCGTGACATTGGTTAACCAAGGTTATTCAACCACAACCAATGTGGAAGGTCGTTTCTCACTAACTTATCTAGAAGCGATAGACGAAGAAGTCATCGTAGAGGCAATCGGTTATATGTCAGATATCGTTTTGGTATCATTGGTAGAGAATGAAGTTACCGACTTGGGTGATGTAGTTCTTCAAACCGACATGCTAGTAGAAATGAAGGAAGAAGTATTGCTGAATTTGAGCGAGATGGACTTGAATGATGACGAGGGTAAGAGTCAGTCGGTATCAAGTGCGTCTAGTGCGAGTCAGGATGTATTTAACAGTACAGTGTCCTTTGCGTGGTCAAATGCCCGCTATCGTGGTCGCGGCTATGATCAAACCTATGAGCAAAATTATATTCAAGGTTTGAGTTTTAACTCGGCAGAGCGTGGTCAGTTTAATTTCTCTGCAATGGGAGGTTTGAACGATGCGACTCGTTATAAAGAGGTAGTAGAGGGTATTGAGGCTAATAATTTTAGTTTTGGTACCGTAGGTAAAACAACCAATTACTTGCAATCAGCCACTAACTACGCACAAGGTTGGAAGGTAGGTGTAGCAGCGACTAACCGTAACTACAAAGGTGCAGCTCGTGCTACCTACTCTAGCGGATTGATGGAGAATGGTTGGGCTTTTGCTGCTCAATTGGCTTGGAGATATAGTCCATATATTGATGTAAAGGGTCGTATTGGCGAAGGAATCACTTATAGTTCAGTAGGTTACTTCTTGACAGCAGAGAAGCGTTGGGGTGATGATATGCGTTTGTCACTTATCACTTTTGGTGCTCCAACGATGCGTGGTCAATCGGCAGCATTGACTCAAGAGACATTTGACCTGACTAATCAATATAACAAGAATAGCTGGGGACACAATAACTACAATCCATACTGGGGTTATCAAGATGGCAAAGTGCGTAACTCTCGCATTGTGCATAGTTATGATCCAACAGCAATTGTAAGTTTTGATTGGAAGATTGATGAGGAACAACAATTGAAGGTAGCGGCGGGTTATCACTACTCGTTCTATTCTAACTCTGCATTGACCTTCTACAATGCGCCAGATCCTCGTCCAGATTATTATCGTAACTTACCATCATCATTGTGGGATGCACAAATTGACAAGAATGGTAATTTTATCTTGAAAGACATGAACGGCAAGCCATTGGGCAATGGAACAACTATCAATGGTAGCTATGTAGGTCCTTCTATCTATGACGAGACCTACCAAACAATGACAGAATTGTGGACTAGTCGTAATGATAAAGCTACTCAAATTGATTGGGATGCGTTGTATGCAGCCAATTATGCGAATAATGTAAATAATCCTGATGGTTGCGCTCGTTATATGGTAGAGCGTCGTCATAATGATATTCAAGAGGCAGTGGCTAATGCCGTATATCGTAATACTGCAGTAGCTCATTTGACAACGACAGTCGGTCTTGAGTTGAAAGCATCACAAGGTATTCATTATAAGAGTGTTGATGACTTATTGGGTGCTAATCAATGGATTGATGTTGATCCATTTGCGGAGCGTGATATCAAGGAGTTGGCAACTAATATCGGTTTGACACAAGCTGATATTGAGAATGTGAAGCAAAATGACTTGCGCAATCCTAATGCCAAGATTGGAGAGAAGGGTCGATTTGGTTATGACTATCGCATCAATATGGCGAATGCGAAGTTGTGGGCGCAAAACGAGTGGAATTGGAATGCATTGGATGTATATTATGCATTGCAGTTGACCTATTCATCAATGCAGCGTACAACAGATATGTTGAATGGTCGTGCGTGGTATTTGGCACGATTGAATCCTGATTATGCTACCTATTATTTGGCAGATAATGCAAGTGCCGTATTGAATGGTCAAGCTATTCCAGAGCGTTTGGTAGGTTATGCTCATCACTTTGTAGATCCAGCATTCAAAGCTGGTTTGAATTACAAGGTTGATGGCCGTAATCAAATCAAGTTGAATGCGATTGCTGAGACAAGAGCTCCTCTCGCGCGTGACGCGTACATTTCACCACGCGTACACGATCGCGCGGTAGAAAGTATCTATCGTCATGATTATGCAAGATATTATGCACAATACTACGGAACATCTTGGTTGCAAGAATATTTTGGTTCTAGTCAAAAGATTGTGGGTGGTGATTTGACATACTCATTTAACTATCCATTGGTCCGTGGCCGTGTAACGGGATTCTTCACACAATTCTGGAACGGAACAGAGCTCAATGGTTATTATGATGATGAGTCACGCACCTTTGTAAACCAATCGTTGACAGGTATTAACCGTCGCCATATGGGTGTAGAAGCAGCTGCATCTGTAAAATTGGGCTTATACTTTACATTGACAGGAGCCTTGAGTATTGGTGATTATCGCTATACAAGCAACGCACTTGCTATCACATCCGCAGAGAATGGTATGGCGTTGGCAGAGAATGCTAATGGTCCTATTTATGAGTTGCGTGATAGTGTGCTGATTAAAGGTTTGAAGGTTGCAACTGGTCCACAATTGAATAGTAGTTTGAAATTGAGTTTCTTCCACCCAGATATGTGGTTTGCAGATATTACCGTAAACTACTTTGATTGGAACTATTTGGATTACGCCCCAGCGCGTCGTATGAAGGGTCTATTCACAGGTACTCGTGCAGATGGAAGTAGTGTAAATGGTTGGTATGGAGACACATACACCAATGCATTCTTGAAAGAAGATGGTGTTGTAGTATATGATGCCAATGGTGTACCAGCATTGAAATATCCATATAACATTCTATCAGATCAAGAGTCCTTGACAGCATCTAACCCACTCCACCGTTTCTTGGTAGATGTGAGTGTAGGTAAATTGATTTACTTGAAGGACCGTCGTTCTATTTCTATCAACTTGACAGTAAACAACTTGCTCAATAACACACACTTTAAGACAGGTGGTTATCAACAAGCTCGTTTGCCTCGTCAAACTCGTCAAGGTGTAGAGGATAGCAAGAACTCTGTTATCAGTCCAAACGCATGGAAATTCCCATCTAAATACTATTATGCGTGGGGTACCAATTTCTATCTTAACTTCCAATACAAATTCTAAACAATATGAAAAAGATTATATATATCGCTATTGTAGCTGTATTTGCTGCTTGTACTCCTCCAGCAGTAGATGAGAGCAAGGTGTTCTTGACAGAGGATCAGGCTCAAGAGTTAATCGCGGAAGGTACACTGCTGACCTTGCAAGAGCTAAAGGATACCTATATGACCGAAAAGGGTAACTTCGAATGTGACTTGTATCGTTCGCGTTCCTATGTCGTTCAAGGAAAAGATACAGTAGCCTGCTTATTTTCAATAGATACAATCGGCAAACGCGAGAGACCTATCTATATCCGCGGTCGCATCACTACCGATGACTACGGAGGCAACTTCTACAAGTCACTCTGTATTCAACAGATTGTTAATAACAAGCAACAAGCATTGCGTCTTTCTGTAGACCTAGGTTCTGCCAATGGTTTGTATCAAATGGGACAAGAGGTTTTGATTCGTGTAGATGGATTAGCAATTGGTCGCTACGCTAACCAACCACAATTATGTTTGCCATCTTACAACAACAATATTTATGCTAATAATGCAGAGCAAAAGGTGGGTTGGGCACCTGGTCGTATCCCAGCTGCTATTTTCAAAGAGCATACTATGTGCATAGGACTTCCTGATAAAAGCAAATTGCACTACGATGAATTAGAGGTCACAGATTTTACCTCTATTCTCAATTTGCAAGAAGCTCGTAAATGGGATGGTTTGTTAGTTCGTCTTAAAAATATGCACTACACAGGTTATTACTTCACTACTAGTGGTACAGCCAAGTGTACAACTGGAAATCCAGAGGATGACACCAATGCCAATGTATTTGCTCCTACTACAACCAATATCGGTTATCCACAAACCCGTATCATAGAAGATGTGAATGGCAATAAAACAGGTGTATCTTCATCAGAGTATGCAAAATTCGCGCACTTCTATTTGCCAGGTGCAGATAAGAACGGTATTGACAAATGCAAAAACTATGTAGGAGATGTAGAAGGTATATTAGGTTTCTATAATGACAATGCTAAATACTCTCCTGCATACGATGATTGGTCTATTACGATTCGTAATCTAGATGATCTGCAACTCAAAGATGCAGCTGGCAACCTCTGGCCACGAAATGAATACCAAAAGTAAGAATTTATGTCTTGGCTTGATATCATCATATTACTTCCCTTACTCATCGGCCTCGTAAGAGGTCTGATGAGAGGGTTAGTAATGGAAATAGCCTCTATAGTAGCCGTAGTACTAGGTTATGTAGGTAGTAGATTGTGGGGCGGGATATTTGCAGCTTGGTTAATGCAGCAGTTCTCGTGGCCAGAAGCTGTATGTGCAGTAGTTGCATATGCTTTGCTATTTATCGGAATATCATTGGTGTTGCACATCGCAGCACGCTTATTATCAAAGTTCTTTCAGAAAGTATCACTAGGATGGCTCAATCGTCTAATGGGAGGATTGTTTGGGGTATTAAAATGGGCTATTATAGTATTAGCATTGGTATTGTGTATTCATCGATTGGATGAACAGTTTCAGTTTTTTAAAGAAGAGTTAAAACAACAATCCATTGTATATACGCATGCTACTCCAATAGCTGAAAAAATGTGGGATAGTGCTAAACAGCAGATTGCTGTAAAGCAACATAGAGAAACGAAAGACACAACAGTAGTACAAGATTATCAGTAAGTTAGTCCTATATGCCAGAAATACTATTACATTATATATGGCAGAAACAATTATGGTCGGGTTTTGCGCAAGCAACAACCGATGGACAAACAATTGAAATCATTTCTACCGGTCAATATAATCGAGACGCTGGTCCTGATTTCAGCAATGCTCATATCCGCATAGGAGAGCAAGAATGGGTAGGAAACATAGAGATGCATATCCATTCGTCTGATTGGTACAAGCATCATCACGACATAGACCCGGCATACGACAACACGATACTGCATGTGGTATGTGAAGCCGACAAGGAGGTACACAACACAAAGGGGGAAGCAATAGCGCAATGTGAGTTGCAATATCTCCGCAAGCAAGACTACTTAACAGAATGGTTGGACGAAGCAAAAGAGATGTATAGTCCTTTCCACTTGATAGAATGCAGCCACCAATTGCAATCCGATCCTAATTTGATAACATATGGTTGGAAGAAGGCATTGCTTGTAAAAAGATTGGAATGTAAGCTCAAGTCTATTCAGCAGATATTGTCCATTACGCAACAGAGTTGGGCGCATGCATTTTATATCAGTTTGGCTCATAATTTTGGATTTCATACCAATGGAATACCCTTTGAGACTTTGGCAATACAAACCCCATTATCCTGCCTGCAGAAGCATCGAGATAATCTGCATCAAGTGACGGCGATATTGTTGGGTCAGTCAGGTTTGCTGAATGCAGAAACGGCACAAACAGATGAGGAAAAGAGTTGGTGGAGAGAATATGAATTTCTGCAAAAGAAATTTTCGCTGAAGCCTATGAAGGCATCAATGTGGAAGAAAGCACGAATGCGTCCACAAAATGCACCAGAAGTGCGTATACGCCAGTTTGCACAACTAATACATCAATCGGAATTCTTGTTTACAGACCTGATAGGTACAAGTGATATAAAGACGATGGTTGAGCTGTTGCAAATCAACACGCAATTAAAGAACAGCGCTCCGTCACTAGGACGCAAATCAATTGATATACTACTGATTAATACCGTTATACCTTATCAATATGCATATGCAAAAGCACAGCAAAAGATGGGTAAAGAGGCCGAAACGATAGCTCTGATAGAAGCTATACCAGCGGAAGAAAACAATATTGTCCGTCAATGGAAGATGCTAGGTCAAAGTATTCGTTCGGCAGCAGATACACAAGCTCTACTGCATTTGTATCAGAACTATTGTCAACCCCATCAATGCTACAATTGTCAGGTTGGTTATCAGATTTTTGCACATAAGCAGTTGACATTATTTTGACATAAACAATTAAAAATAATACATATGAAACGAATTTTAATTTTATTAGCAGCTGCTTTCAGTTTGGTAGCTTGCGGTACAAAAGGGCAGCCAGTGGAGGATAAAAATGCCAACACTCAAAATCCTATTATGCCTATCATTTTTAGTCATTCAGGTGAAGGTGGTCAGGCTATTTACTTAACCGATTATTTGCCTCAAGTAAGTAATTGGGATACCTTGAAATTCTTTACAGAGCCTAGTTATGAAGTTCTCGGTGTAGAAAATGGCGTACTTACCCTTGCAGGTGATTATACCCTATCAGTATTGAGTGTATTGGACCAAACTGATGGTAGCAGTTATGACATTCCTATTGTACCTAAATCCAATTATGAGGTAGGTTTGTACACCAAGTCATATACAGATTCAACTATCACCTTAGGTGTATTGCATGAGTATGAGCATTTGCAATTCCGCATTTTCTGGCAAGATCAACGCGCTAGTGAATTTGTAGAGTATGGTCAGTATGATACAGAGGCTACTATCAGCATTGAATCAGAGTGGCGCAAGAGCGAGGGTCGTACCTTTATCCGTGTATATGCTTTGGGCGATGGTAAACAATTGAATGACTTACTTATTCCATTAGAGAATGGTAAGGTAGTTAATAATGTTGCTCAATTGACTCGTCACGATGATCAAGCACAAATACTGTACTCATTGATGATTGACCGTTTTGAGAATGGCAACAAGAAAAATGATTGGAAAATGAATAGTCCAGAGGTATTGGATATTGTGGACTATCAAGGTGGTGACTTGGCAGGTATTACAAAGAAAATTAAAGATGGTTTCTTTGCAAAATTGGGTATCACAACTATTTGGATATCTCCTATCACTCAGAATCCTTGGGATGCTTGGGGAATGTACCCATTTGAAAATGGAAATAAGTATGATAGCACCAAAACATATACTAAATTCTCTGGTTATCACGGCTATTGGCCTATATTTGCAACAGTAGTGGATAAGCGTTTTGGTACTGAGGACGAGTTACACGAATTGCTAGCAACAGCTCACGCGCACAATATGAATGTCGTATTGGATTATGTAGCTAACCATATGCATATCAACTCCCCTACTCTTCAAGAGAATCCAACATGGCATACAGATAGTATCTTGCCAGATGGTCGTCGTAATTTTGAGTTGTGGGATGAAGCTCGATTGACTACATGGTTTGATGTGCATATTCCAACGCTAGATCTTGAGCGTGAAGAAGTATGTGATCCTATGACCGACTCAGCCTTGTATTGGTTGGAGAACTTTGAATTTGATGGTTTCCGACATGATGCTTGCAAACATATTCCTTTGAACTACTGGCGTGAGTTAGGACGAAAGATGAAACAACGCTTCCCTAATCGTCATATATGGATGATTGGTGAAACCTATGGCGATACTGAGTTGATTGGTTCGTATGTTAAAACAGGTATGTTGAACTCGCAGTTTGACTTTAACATTTACCATACAGCAATCGATGTATTGGGCAAAGAGAATCAATCGCTGACCCGTATGAATCAAACAATTATGGAATCCTTGGCAGCGTACGGATCACACCACACAATGGGAAATATCTCTGGAAATCACGATAAATGCCGTTTTATCTCATTGGCTGGTAAAGCAGTTAGTTGGGATGAAAGCGACAAGGCTGCAGGTTGGACACGCGAGATTGGCGTAACAGCAGATGGCAATAAAGAGTTAGAGGCTCATGCATACAAGATGGCAATGTTGCTTGAGCTCATAAACTTCACTATTCCAGGTGTACCTTGTGTATATCAAGGTGACGAGTATGGTGAAGCAGGTGCAAATGATCCAGATAACCGTCATATGGTGAAATTTGATGGTCTTAATGCAGAACAAAATGCATTCAAAGTTAAAGTACAAGAATTGGCTAAATTGCGTCGCAACACAATGGCTCTGATTTATGGTGAATATCTCCCAATCCGTGTTAGCGATGATACTCTGCACTTCCAACGCTTGTATATGGGCGAAGTAGTTGATGTGGTTATTGCACTAAAAGGAGAGAGCAGTATCACAGTTAATGGTGAAAAAGTGTGGAGCCTTTAATCATTGAAGATTAGGAAATTAAAATTAACTATTAATACAATTAAGACAATGAAAAAAATTCTTTTTGCAGCGTTAGGATTGCTATGTTTAGCTTCTTGCGCAAAGCAGCAACCATGCTGCCAACTAGAGCATCCATGCTATTCTTACGATGCTACTATTTATGAATTGAACACTCGTCAATTAACAGAAGAAGGTACATTTAAGGCCGCAGAGGCAGTGCTTCCTGCATTGAAAGAGTTGGGTGTTGATATCATTTGGATTATGCCTATCCAACCTATCGGTGAGTTGACTCGTAAAGGAACATTGGGTAGTTACTACTCTATTGTTGATTATTGTGCATTCAACCCAGAGTTTGGTACTCGTACTGACTTTGAGCACTTCCTAGCAGAGGCTCACAAATTGGGTTTGAAGGTTATATTAGATTGGGTAGCTAACCATACTGCTCCAGATAGCGAATGGACAAAGAATGATGGCTGGCACTACCGTGATAGTTTGGGTAACTTGATGGTACAATATGACTGGACCGATATCTCTAAATTGAACTATGATAACCAAGATATGCGTGCCGAAATGAAGAAAGCTATGCATTGGTGGATGGACACTATCGGCATTGATGGTTTCCGTTGTGATGTAGCAGGTGAGGTTCCAACAGATTTCTGGAACGATGCAATGGCTGAATTGCTAGCTAAACACCCACATATGTTCACATTGGCAGAGGATGAGGCTAAAGCTCAAGAATTGACAGAAACAGCATTTGACATGTATTATGGATGGGAGTTGCACCACTTGATGAACGGTGTTGCTCAAGGCAACAAGACAGTTGAAGATCTATGGGGCTACTTTGCTAAAGTTGACACTACTATCCGCAAAGAGGCTATCCGTATGAACTTCACCTCTAACCACGATGAGAACTCATGGAATGGTACTGAATTTGAACGAATGGGAGATGCTTACGAGTTGTTCGCTGCATTCACATATATTGCTCCAGGTATGCCTATGATTTACACAGGTCAACCAAGTGGTAACCACCATCGTTTGGAGTTCTTTGAGAAGGATCTAATTGATCGCGTAGAAAATGCGCCACAACACGAGATGTATAAAAAACTTAATGATTTCCGCGCAAATAACTTTGCTATATGGAGTAATGAAATCGGTGCTCCTATGCTTCGCCTTGCAGCAGATAATGAGAAAGTATTTGCTTGTGTTCGTCACGCAGTATGTCCAAAAGATAACAAAGCAAATACTGTGGTAGCAGTTATGAATATGTCAGCAGAGGAGCAAGTTGTCAATGTAACATTGGGTGAGCATGCTGGTGAATACCACTGCTTGTGCGGTAAGACAATCGTAATGGACAGCGTTCAGTCTCTTACATTGAAACCATGGCAACATATGATTTTGAATAAGTAATCTATTCAGAATAATCAAATACAAAAGAACGGGGTGGAATCACCCCGTTCTTCGTTTATAATAGTCATTCTATTAATATACAAGCACTTACGGATGAATGTATATTAGTTTTTGACCATTGTTAATATGAATTTCATATATACCAAACCTATAACTTGCATCTGCCTGTGGGACTAAGATATTGTCAACCGCATCAAATTTGCCAAAAGGCCACGAGGTATATTCCTTCTCAACAACAGGAAATAACCACATAGCATTGGAAGTCCATTTATCAACATCTAATATTTGTGCATACGCACCTACTCTATCACTCTTCCTACCAAAATACAAGGCATATTGATTCTTATTGTATGTATAGTAAAAAATTATTGAACCATCATCTAGCACATTATAGTTCCAAGGTACATCATCTTCATATAGTTTGGCAGCCTTATAGCCAATAGGATCATAGGTTGCAAAATGATTGAGATATAATGTACTATCATCGTAGAATTCTACATTGTAAAACATCTGCTCAATAGATGACTCGGTAATATACCATACGCTATCTTGATTAATATCCATTTGCAGATCTGCAAGCTTGATCATCTCATTATTTATCGTTCCAAGCATTGCCATACCCGAACCAGATAACATCTGTGTAAAATCATTGTGACAAGCGATGAGATATGTTCCCGACATATAATAGTCAATAGCTCTATTCTCTTTGACATCAGTATATACAGCCCAAAGTTGAATATCCTTTCTAGGAACATATGTATTACCCGCTGGAATGATAGGTGATAGGACTTGGTTCTCAAGAATCTCCTTCTCTGTCCATCCAATAAAATACCAGCACGCCGTATCCTGCCATGTTGGAAGTATAAGTTCTTCTTCAGGAAAATTCTGTTGAATAGAGGATGGACAGGTATCTAGTCCTGTATTGAAACTTACTGTATAACATTTAGGAATTGCAGGTTCATAGTAAATCGTATAACTATTGATATACAAACTATTTTCCGTAGCTGAAATAATAATCTCAATACAATCATCTTCACTAACATATTCGGTCATAGATTGGGCAATACTAACCCATTCTGTAGTATAAGTACCAGCCCACACCTCCTCGTTAAATGGTTGGTTATAGATTGACCAAACGGTATCTATACCTATTTTCATTGTCAATGATCCCACTCCTGAATTGGCATTAGAGCGCATCTGTAACTCCACAGATTTTATTGTACAACCGTCCCATCCACGCAGTTCTAGGCGAGTAGCATTACCAGCTGTCATTTGTCCTTTTTGTCCAGTAACCGCAGAGCGCTCGTATAAAAAAGAAGAAGATGCTGGACAAGTACCTGTTGGTTCGACCGTTGTGGTTGAACTAACAGAAAAAGTAGCAGACAATATAGAAAAAATGATAGCTAAGAACATATACGATAAATAATACTTTACGATAGTTTAATCATTACTTCTTGTAGCGGAATAAGAACAAAATCTCGTTCCTGCATACGAGGATGTGGGATAGTAAGTTGTAATGAATGATAACTAATGAATTCTGAATTATTAATAGCTTGTAAAAGATCAATATCAATTATTCGGTCGGAATAGATGCCATTAACGGATTTATGTGTGCGTCCTAATTCACGCTCTATACTTTGAGTTAGTAGCAAGATTTTCTCGAGGGGCAGAATCGTGTCATAAGCCACAACGATATTGGCAAACTCGTTATTAGAAACAAACCCTTGCGGTGCACTATAATAGATAGAAGAACATACTAGTTGCTCCCCTACTCGCTCGTCCAACATACGCAAAGCAGAACTCAAGTTCTGCTCACGATTGCCTAAATTAGTTCCTATTCCGAAAAAGATAATCATACTTATAATTCAACTACTGTAATACCTGCACCACCACGATCAGGATCACCATCGTGAAAAACAATATCACCCATACGCAGTTTTCGCATAGATTTTTGACGCTCTGATAGATAATCACGAACAACTTGTTTGAGGGCTCCTGTTCCTGTTCCGTGCAGAATAGTAACCATCTCCGCATTAACCATCAACGCATCATCAATATATGCTATTAGAGTCTCTAATGCCTCATCTACACGCATACCACGGATATCCAATTCGCGTGAGAATGATAATTTCTTGCGTCGCAATTCATCCGCAACATTGGATGATACCATCTTTATTCCTGTTGCTCTGCCAAGAGCAGGATATTTGCTAGAAGAGTTAGGGGTCTCTTGAATTAGTTTAGCAGGATTCTTTGTAAGGATTTTCAAATCGCTCAAATCGCGTAGAACCTTGTTTTGCGAGCGCTTTGTATCAGAAACACTTGTATTGGCGCTATTCGTTTTCTTGGTTGAAGATTGGCTTGATTGACGCTCAACTTTGGACTTAAGGCTCTCTACTTTTTCTCGGGCTTGTTGAGTAGCCTTTTTCTCTGCTTTAGCCTCTTTGATTTCACGAATAGTACGCTCAATGGTTGCATTACTCTTTTTGAGCAGATCTGCAGCCTGTTGATTAGCTTCCTCAATGATAGCTCGCTTCTTGGCTTTAATGTCAGCCATCTGCTCCTCGTAATGGGCAATTTTTTCCTCTAAATGTTTTTCTTTCTGACGGATATTCTGCCGCTTGTTCTCCCAATATCGTTTGTCGCGAGCAATATCTTGCAACTGTTTGTCATAATCTATATGCTCTTCTCCCACAATGTCAGTTGCTCGTTGAATAATACTCTCTGGCAGACCAATCTGTCGAGCAATCTCAACCGCAAAACTACTACCCGCTTGTCCGATAGATAATTGGAAAAGAGGACGGAGTTGTCCTCTATCATAGAGCATTGCACCATTAATAATACCTTTAGTACGCTCTGCTAAATGCTTGAGATTGGAATAGTGAGTAGTGATTACTCCATATGCTTTTTGTGCGTTAAGTTGGCTCAAGACAGCTTCTGCTATTGCGCCACCGATTAGCGGTTCAGTACCTGTACCAAACTCATCAATGAGCAGCAAAGTCTTATCATTGGCATACTTAACAAAGTGTTTCATGTTGCGAAGGTGCGATGAATATGTCGAAAGGTCATCTTCGATGGATTGTTCATCTCCTATATCTAGCAATAAGTTCTCAAAGAATCCCATTTGGCTCGCTTCAGTCATAGGGACCGCCAAACCACATTGTAGCATATATTGAAGTAATGCTACGGTTTTGAGGCAGACAGATTTACCACCCGCATTAGGACCGCTAATTACCAAAATACGATTATCGGTTAATCGAATAGAGAGTGGAACAACAGTCCTACTCTGTTTGCGGAAATTGAGATATAAGATTGGGTGTCGTGCGTCGTGCCAATCTAGCATCGGTTTGTGCTGTACTTCTGGGACAATAGCCTCTATATCAGCAGCGAACAAGGCTTTTGCTCGTAGAAAATCTATTTCTGCCAAGAAATGTTCGCTAGCCATTATTTGTGGTACTTCTGGTCGTATACGCTCGGTCATATCAAGCAATATGCGCATACGCTCACGACGCTCCTCTCCTTCTAATTCACGAATACGATTATTAGCTTCTACCACTTGTTGTGGTTCGATAAACACTGTTTTACCAGTAGCAGACTCATCGTGTACTATACCTCCAATTTTGCGTTTGTAAGCAGGTGGGACTGGTAGAACCAATCGTCCTTCACGCATAGTAGGAGTGGCATCTTTATCTAATAATCCCTCTGCTTGTGCTTGACGCAGAATAGTATTTAAGACTCTACTAACCGACCCCTGGGATTGCGCAATCTCTTTACGAATGCGAGCTAGCTCAGGAGAAGCAGAGTCTTTCATCTTACCATAGCGATCAATCAGACGATTAATATCGGCAATGAGGTGAGACAGGGAAGAAACACGGAAGTGAGAGGGCGAGAATGCCAGTAGTGGATATTTCTCCTTGTCAAGTAATGTAAAAAAGCGTTCGAGTTGCCCCACATAATCCAACATCTTGCGTAAGGAGAATAACTCGCTTTCATCCATAAAGAGTCCCTCAATACGGATACGAGAAAGTGCTTCGCGCAGGTCGTATATATCGCCAGAAGGAAAAGATAATGAACTATCCGATAATACGCTTATCATCTCACGCAAATAGGCAAGCAAATCATTGACCGTATCATAATGATTCTGCCAGGTCATTGCTTCTACCCGCTCTTTGCCGAGTGGTGAAGTACAAAAAGCTTTCAGGCAATCACGGATTACCTGAAAGTCAATCTTTTGTTCAATATTTTGTGGGTATGTCATTTGAGAATATCAAGCAAAGGACTATGGCTTTGTGATTACAATATCAAATTCCATTGCAGGAGGTGGAGGGAGATTGACCACTTCGTAAGCAAAATCACTAGCACGGTAATTAAACTCTACCCAACCAATACCGTATGTAAAATCTATTGTTTCAGTATAAAATATCCAATCCGAATTTCCAGGTTCCTCTATGTGCAATACATATGGAAGAGCGTGCTTGCGCGCATCGTAAGGTTTGTTACGATCTTTCACTAGATATGCTCTTACCTCTCCTTTTTCAAATATTTCAGAGGTAATGGCAGACAAGTCAAGACCACGATAGTAGTAATTATTGTTATTTACATTAGTGTACTTCCAATCATACTGCCCAACTTTTACAGTAATTGTTTTAGAAGTGTTTCCTACAACAGTTGTTCCAAAATTACAACTAGCCATACCTAGAAGAATCAATCCTAAAAAAAGAATCTTTTTCATATGAGTATATTAAAATTATTGTTATTATGCGCTGCAAAATTACTATAAAAAAAGCAAAAATGCAAATTTATTGATACATATTTATTCTTTATCCCTTGCTTATTCAATGCTCATTCCTTTTAGATGGTAACGGTGTGGTAACGATGTGGTAACGGGATTACATTAGATTTGTACGGTGAAATCCAATGTAGCATCCATTCGTTGTAGTTGAAGCCAATGATAAAACTCTTGGGTAATCTTAACTGGGGAAGCAGAGAATGTAATGAGGTTCTGCTTGGTATCATCATACACAATAAGATGCAGGGGTGTTTCACCTACATTATTGGCACAGATATCTGACAATTCCTCAATGAAAGTAGGTTGTATCTTCTCCACAGGGATATGCAATGTAACAGACTGCAAATGCTTCTGCATATCCTGTACCAAGGACACTTGTTGTACGGCAAAAGTATACTCTGCATCCTCTAAGGGTTGTGGTTTGAAGAACTTCATATAATAACCACGCTGCTTAATGGAGCTGTTAATGATAACATAAATATTTGGTTTGAGCAATGAAGCATATTGCTTATATTCCTCGCCAAAGAGCGTAAACTGATAACTACCCGTATAATCCTCCATTGTGTATCTACCAAATGGGAATCCTTTGGCAGTAACAAGTTCCTCTGCCGCAGTAACGATTCCACCAAAACGGAAAACTTTGCCTTCGTGCTGTGCAATCCAATCATTAGGATGGATGTGTGGAAGAGTATTGGTTTCGTCAGTCTCTGTTTCCGTTGGAGCTAGATATGCCTTGCGTGCGTCAGGTCGCTTCCAAGACTCAAAGAAATTGAGGTCAGCAGCTGTAATATTACACATCTCATTGATTTCAAATGCCCATTCATCTAGGGGGTGCGCTGATAGGAAAATACCAATGAGTGTTTTCTCCTTATTAAGTCTTTCGATTGTTGACCATTTGCTAGCCTTTGGCAGTTCGGGATGCTGTATCTCTATTCCCATATCGCCCCCGAGGTCACCAAAAAGCGAATATTGTTGTTGGTTCTTATCTTGTTGGAACTTATTGCCATATCGCATTAGCGTTTCCAGCACATTTTCACCTTTGACATTGACATCAAAGAGTTGTTCGCGATAGATATCAGTAAAGCAATCAAAAGCTCCTGCCAAGGCAAGATTCTCCACGGTTTTACGGTTGCAGGTCTGCAGATTGACGCGCTCCAAGAAATCAAATAGACTCTTGAACTTACCATTCTGTGCTCGTTCGTTGAGGATAGCCTCCACAGCAGCCTCACCGACTCCCTTGATACCACCCAATCCGAAACGAATATCACCCTTTGAGTTAACGGTAAAGTTCATCTCTGACTCGTTGACATCAGGAGCAAGAACAGATATCTTCATAGCCTTACACTCATCCATAAACTTGGTAACATCCTTGATATCATCCTTCGCTACGGTGAGATTGGCTGCCATAAACTCGGCAGGATAATGCGCTTTGAGATAAGCCGTCTGATATGCAACCCAAGAATAGCAAGCTGCGTGTGACTTATTGAAAGCATAAGATGCAAATTTCTCCCAGTCTGCCCAAATCTTCTCAAGTGTTTTCTCGTCGTGTCCATTGGACTTTCCACCATTGATAAATTTAGGCTTCAATTCAGCCAAGAGTGCCATAATCTTCTTACCCATCGCCTTACGCAACTGGTCACTCTCACCACGCGTAAAATTAGCAAGTAGTCGAGATAACAACATCACCTGCTCCTGATACACCGTTACACCATAAGTATCCTTGAGGTACTTCTCCATAACGGGTATATCGTATGTAACAGGTTCTAATCCGTGTTTACGACGAATAAACTGTGGGATATAGTCCATAGGTCCTGGACGATACAAGGCGTTCATCGCAATAAGGTCTCCCATAACGGTAGGTTTGAGTTCCTTCATATACTTACGCATACCCAAGGACTCAAATTGGAACACACCTACGGTACGCCCCTCTTGGAAAAGTTTGTATGTATCCGCATCCTCAATAGAAATATGATCAATATCAACTTGCTCGTTGCGCGCCTTTTGGATATTCTTCAAACACTCCTTAATAATGGTCAATGTCTTGAGACCAAGGAAGTCCATTTTGATAAGTCCAACGCTTTCCACGACATGACCATCATACTCGGTTACCAATACGCGTTTGCCAGACTCACGATCTTCCACCGTAGAAAGCGGAACATAATTGGTCAAGTCATCTGCACCAATGATGATACCGCACGCATGCACACCCACTTGTCGGATTGTATCTTCTAATTGCGCGGCATAACGAAGCATATCACGAATCTCTGGTTCACCGCCATTGAGCAATGAGCAGAGTTCATCAACATACTTATAGCAGTTTTTGAGATTGACTTTAGGTGATTTACCTTTCTCGTCTTTGATGTTCTCAGGAAAACTCTTCTCTGGAATCAATGACTTAATCTCATTAACACGGCTCAATGGTACTCGTTGTACTCTACCCACATCAGCAATAGCAGATTTGGTAGCCATCGTACCATAAGTGATAATATGCGCAACATGTGTATGTCCATACTTATTACTTACCCAATCTAGCACCTTTGCTCTACCAGCATCATCAAAATCAGTGTCAATATCGGGAAGTGAGATACGATCAGGGTTCAAAAAACGCTCAAACAGCAAATCATATTTGAGTGGGTCAAGATCCGTTATTCGCAAGCAATATGCTACCACCGAACCAGCAGCACTACCACGACCAGGACCAACACTAACACCTAACTCCTCGCGAGCTGCGCGGATAAAGTCCATCACAATTAAGAAGTATCCAGGGAATCCCATCGTCTTCATAATATGCAACTCAAACTTTATTCGTTCTTGTTGCTCTTCGGTAAGTTCTTCTCCATAGCGAGTACGAGCTCCCTCATATGTAAGGTGAGCAAGGTAATCTGCTTCTAACTTGATACGATAAAGCTTGTCGTATCCTCCTAAATTCTTGATTTTCTTCTCGCCATCTTCACGCGACATAATCTCATTGCCGTTCTCGTCACGAGTAAACTCTTGATAAAGGTCCTCATGTGTTAGGCGTTGGCGATAAGACTCCTCTGTGCCAAAATCCTCTGGAATAGGAAATTTTGGCATCAATGGACCAGAATCAATATCATATACTTCGATTTTATCAACTATCTCTTGGGTATTATCTAGTGCTTCAGGTATGTCACTAAAGATCTCTGCCATTTCTTCTGGCGATTTCAGCCACTCCTGTTTGGTATAGCGCATACGCTCAGGTTCGTCGATAAAATGGTTGGTGGAGACACATATCAGTCGGTCGTGTGCTTCTGCGTGTTCCTCTTCGACAAAATGCACATCATTTGTCGCTATCAACTTAACGCCACAATGTTTGGCAATCTGAATCAGCACCTCATTTACAGCTTTCTGTTTCTGATACACCATTTGATCAGCACCATCCTTATCGGTCTGATGACGCTGAAGCTCGATATAATAGTCCTGACCAAACACACCTTTGAACCACATTACAGATTCAATAGCAGACTTAAATCGCTCTTCAAATGGCAAATTAACAGATAGCAATAGGCCCTCCATCACCTTCTGCGAGATTTCACCACCCAAACAAGCCGAGCAGCATACAACTCCCTCATTAAATTCCTCCAGCAAGGCCTTGTCTATACGAGGACGACGGTAATAACACTCGTCCATAAAACTCTCGCTAACTATCTTACATAAGTTATGATAGCCCTTTTTATTCTTGGCCAACAGAATTAAGTGCCAACCACTTTGGTCCACAATATACTGCTTACCTTCTGCACTAATAGCCTTAAGATCCTTGTCACGATCCTTACGACCACGACGCGCACAATAAGCCTCTACACCCACGATAGGTTTAAACGGCACATAGTCATTACCTTGTTTAGCAGCCTCTTCTTTGAGTTTCTTATTGGTTTTTTTGGCACTATCCAATAACTCCTTGATACCATACATACAACCGTGATCGGTTAATGCTATGGCGCGCATACCCGTACGCAGACATTTATCGATCAGGTCAGGCACTTTACTCATTCCATCAAGTACGGAATAGTGCGAGTGGACATGTAAGTGAGTGAAATTCATACTTGTAATTTGTTGTTAAAGTTTTAAGTTTAATTTTTGTTTTTTTATTAATGTTTCCGAGTGCAAAAGTACTATTTTTTTTTGAAATATGCAACTCCCCCAGCAAAAAATATTTTTGCCGGGGGAGTAAAATATATACAATCTTATTGTATATGAATTGATTACCTATCCTATTCTAATTAAAAAATAATGATAATCCTATAGAAATTGTCATATTACCAGCAGGACCTTTAATCTGCTGCTTATCAATAGCCGCTTGCTCAATGATTGTAGGCATAAGATGCTGCGTATAGGATGCTTCTGCAAAAACACCAAAATTATGGAAGATAAACCACTCTACACCTGCAGACATACGCAAATGTGGTGTTACATGGTCATAATTCTGCATTTCATAATATGGTCCTTTTGCATCCAACACCTCTATATTCTTAACAGTGGCAATCGTAACACCTGGCTGCAAACTTACATATATATCCCAAGGATGGAAATATGGCTTTTGATAAAAAGCCTTGATATCTTTTACTAAAGGGAAACGATATCCCACACTCATACCTATCTCGTTATACCATACTTCACCATTGCGCACATTTGTACCTTGAATACATAGTGAATCATATGTGTTGCTATGTGTATCGTATGTGATATAGACAAAAGTACCATAATTCTTATGATGACGCCATCCTAATCGCATAGCCGAATTAAAAGTAGCACTTTCGATGCCATTAGGTGTTATTCCTACACCTAGAACAGTAGGCAAGTCCAAGGCATCAAAAAAATCGCCAAAAGTGTATTTGTCCGTCTTTACTGCAACAGTATCGTTTTGAGCGTATAGTCCGAGACTCCACAAAGAGCACAATGCTATTAGTAGGAATTTATTCATTATTTTTCTCATAATGGTTATCTTCTCATTTGTGCTTTAGCTTGTTCACGAGCCAAACGCTGTTGTTCGCGTTGCATAGCCTCTAGACGAGCAGCAAAACCAGACTTTTTAGCAGAACCTTTCTTCTTGGCATTAGCTTCTATCTCTGCCAAGACTTTCTTGTCATCCGTTGTCCAACGGAAAATCATAGTTTGGAGAATAGTAAAGAGCAAGCTCACAAAATAGTAGTAACTCAAGCCCGCAGCATAGTCATTAAAGAAGAAGAGGAACATCAGCGGCATCAAGTACATCATATACTTCATCATCTTCATCTCTTGACCTTGTGACTGACTTTGCATAGTGATATGCGTATATACAATGTTTACTACCGTCATTATCAAGCAGAACAAACTCAAGTGTGTGCCAAACAATGGAATAGATCTGTTCCAAGTGATTATAGCATCATATGTAGAAAGATCATCTGCCCAGAAGAGTGACTGACCACGAAGTTCTATTGCAGTAGGCAAGAACCAGAACATAGCCATCAATACTGGAAATTGGAACAACATTGGCAAACAACCAGACATCGGACTCACACCAGCCTTTTGATACAAGGCCATAGTAGCCGCTTGACGCTCTTGCATCTTCTCTGGTGGATATTTCGCATTGATTTCATCCAACTGTGGCTTCAATACGCGCATTTTCGCACTTGATTTGTTAGACGCGAAAACAAATGGTAACAAGATTAACTTAATAACCAATGTCATAAGCAAAATCACAATACCAATATGCAACCCCCAAGAAGTAAACAAATCAAACATAGGGATGACTAGTATCTTATTAATCCAAGACACCAACTTCCACCCTAATGGTACCAATTCATTCAAGTGCAATTTCTCGGAAGGAGCAAGATCCTTATCGTATGCCTTTAGGGTATTATAGTGGTTAGGGCCCAAATAGTATTGCAAGTCTGTGGACTTCTTGCCTGTGATATCAAAAGGAAGGCTTGCTTTAGTCTTATATTCCTTGATATAGCCCGAATGTGCATTCATAGGAGTTGATTCTAGTTCAATGGACTCAAAAGCATCAGCTGCAATCATTACGGTAGAGAAGAACTGATCTTTGTGAGCAATCCACTTAATACGCGCTGATTCCTTCTGACGGTCCGCTTTGACTTCTGATAGTTTCTCGATATCACCACCAACAAACATATATTGCAATTGTGCATATTTCTCCTCAAACTTACGGCCCTTCTCTTGTTGTGGAATAGTCTGATTCCACTGCATTTCCAAAGAAGACATATTTTGCGCCAAAGCCAATTGCATATTGCTAGCACGAATGCTCATTGCTACCATATAGTCATTAGCAGGTAATGTATAGACATAGTCTATGTAACTGTTCTCTACATCTGTTTTCAGTCGCATCACCAAAGTAGTTTGCAAACTGTCAGTAGTTGTAGATACTGGTTCAAAATACATATTCTTGGTAGAAATGACACGACTATTATTGGTCACCAGCGTGAAGTTCAACTCGTTCTCATCCGCTTGGAAAAGACATAGCGGATTAACTGTATCGCCATACGCTTTGTAATTCTTCAATTCTGCTTTAGCAATGTCACCACCACGACGATCTACGGCCACACGAATGAGCTCGTTCTCCATATAGACTAAACCATCTTGACCTTGTGCAGATACAGCAAAAGCGCCATACACAGCAGACATATGATCTGCCATTTGCTCAGGGGTATAATCGTTGTTTTGCTCTGAAGTGAGTTCTTGTGCTATTTGTTGAGATAATTGCTGGGTTTCCCACTCCATTTGTTGCACAAGGGCAATAGAGTCTTGCACACGCTTACGCTCTGCTAACTCCTCTTTAGAAGGACGATTCAAAAAAGAAAATCCAACAATAACGGCAGCTATCAAAGCAAAGCCAATCCAAGTATTTTTATCCATATAATATATAAGGTGTTAAAAGTTACAATAATTTTAAAACTTAAATGGCGAAACAAACACCAAAAATCGTGCAAAATTACGAAAAAAAAACGGAATATGAAAGAAAAATGGCATAAAATGCATTTTTTTTGCATTTTTTTCTCAAAATATTTTGTCATATCAAAAAAAAGCAGTACCTTTGCACTCGCTTTCGAAAAGGAAGTGTGCGGGATGTAGTTCAGCCCGGTTAGAATGCCTGCTTTGGGAGCAGGAGGTCGTGAGTTCGAATCTCGCCATCCCGACTAACCAACAAAAAAATAACCACCAATCAGGGTGGTTATTTTTTTTATCTTTGGATCTCATCATTCGCTTATAGCCTATCTCTCCTGCATTTCCACTAAACGACGGTAATAGCCATCTTTGGCTAGAAGTTCATTATGTGTACCTTGCTCAACAATCTGACCATTATGTAGTACACAGATAAGGTCTGCATTGCGAATTGTACTCAATCTATGTGCTACCACTATAGTGGTACGATCACGCATAAGATTCTCCAATGCTTCTTGTACGAGTTTCTCTGACTCTGTATCCAACGCAGAAGTAGCCTCATCTAGAATCAATATCGGAGGATTTTTCAAAATTGCACGCGCTATTGAGATACGCTGACGCTGACCTCCACTTAAACGAGAACCTCTATCACCGATGGTTGTATCATACTGATCTGGCGTAGCCATAATAAAATCATCCGCATTTGCTATACTTGCTGCGTGACGAACCTGCTCCATTGTAGCGTGTTCTACACCAAAAGTGATGTTGTTATAGAAGGTATCATTGAATAATATCGCCTCTTGATTCACATTACCCATCAATGCACGCAAATCAAAAGTCTTGATATTGCGAATATCCACTCCATCTATCGTTATACGACCTTCGTCAGGATCATAAAAACGAGGCAGCAAATCAGCCATTGTCGTTTTACCACTACCTGACTGACCTACCAAGGCTATTGTCTGACCCTTCTTGATATCCAGACTCACATGGCGTAACACAGGACGATCTGGTTGGTAGGAGAAACTGACATTCTCATATTTGATTACCGAATCAAAGCCTTTAATCATAGTTGGTGATTGAGCCTCAACTATATTTGATTCCGAATCCAATATCTTATCTATTCGCTCAAGAGACGCTATACCACGACGAATACTATATGTAGCTTTACTCAAATCTTTTGCGGGACCTATAATTGAATAGAAAATTACAATGTAATATATGAAGGTAGCAGCATCAATCACCGAATTATCACGCAAGATCAATACACCACCAAACCACAGTAATAAGGCGATTAATGCCGTTCCCAAGAACTCCGAAACGGGATGAGCTAAATAATGCCGTCTATTGATACGATTAAAAGTGGCACGCGTAGTATTAATAAGCACTTGAAAACGCTGAATCAACTTTTGTTCAGCGTTGAATGCCTTTACGACACGCAATCCACCTAGCGTTTCCTCTATCTGTGTCAAAATCTCTGCATTTTGTTCTTGACCTGTCCTAGATGCACGCTTCAACGAACGCCCAATACGACCTATCAGCAATACAGCTACAGGCAACAATAATAATACGAACAAGGTCAACTGCCACGAGATACAAAATAGCGTAACTAGATAAATTAAAATCATTACAGGATCTTTGAATAGCATATCCAAAGTAGACATAATACTAGCCTCTACCTCGTTCACATCATTGGTCATACGCGACATCACATCGCCTTTACGTTCCTCTGTAAAATAACCTATTGGCAGACTTACAACTTTCCTATACAACTGCTCGCGCAAATCACGCAACACACCCGTACGAATAGGCACCATAAAATAACTTGCCAACCAGATAGTCAAGCACTTAAAACCTGTCAAAACCACTAGTCCTACACCCAATAGCAATAGCACATATGCCCCTCCGTGCATATCTATCTGCGACTGCAAAAAGACATAAAAATTATTCTTTGCTGCTTCTACCAACTCTTCTATACCTTGCACCTCGGATAGCGGTATATGCGTTGCCTTGGCAGTAGTAAGCCCAAACAACAACTGCAATACTGGTATCAAGGTTGCAAAAGAGAACAATGACAATATAGTAGAAAGCACATTGAAGAAGATATTCAATGTAACAAACCATTTGTATGGTGGAACAAAACGGCGTAGCGTGGATAAGATAGTCATTGGTTATTTCTTTTTTAGTGTTTTTCTATTATTCTCTGCGACATACAACATTACTCCACGATCAAAAGTATCCTTATCTATCCCCAGATCAGTCTTGATAGAGATTAACTTAAGTTTGTCTCCTAATTGCTCTACCAAAGGAGTCTGCAGCATTCGCATATAGTCTTTTTCGGTAGTCACTACCCAATCATATCCTTCAGCCATCTTCAGTATTCGCTGCACATCACGCTTTGTAAAAATATGATGGTCAGCAAAAGCCAACATGCGCGTATCTGGGTAATGCGACTTTATGTAGTCGTACAATGGTGCTGGATTGGCTATACCTGCTACCAACAATGGTGTGCTATCAATCTCCAAATCATCATATTGAATAGTCGAGTAACACAAGTCTTGATACGAAGCAAGCGACAATTGATTGCTCACTATCCTCCGCGCTATAGGAGGCATTTTATGCGGACACTTGGTTACTACCACCGCATTAGCCCTACGACTCTCTATCTGCAAGTCACGCAGTCTACCTCGCGGTAACATATGGTCGTTCACATAGAGATTATCATAGGATGTCAACAGGATATAGTATCCACAACGCAAACGCCTATGTTGGTATGCATCATCTAATATAACACACTGAATATCAGGAATCAACTGACGCAATCGTTTTACACCCTCCACCCTATTGGCACAAACTGCCACAGGTATATGTGGAAAATGCATATGTATCAGCATTGGCTCATCTCCTATCGTATCTGCGGTATCATCAGGACCTGCCAAGCGAAAGCCCACACTATCTCTACCATATCCGCGCGATAGGACTGCGACCTTATACTTGTCCGATAAAAGTCGGAGCAGATACTCCGTCATAGGCGTCTTACCAGTACCTCCTACGGCCAAATTACCTACACATATGGTAGGCACCTGCACAACTGATGACGGCAGTATGCGCTCGTCGTATAGCATATTACGCAGCCACACAACGATGCTATACACCCAAGACAAAGGCAATGCCAATATTCCTACTAATCTGTTCAATGTTTTATAGATTTACTTCACCTCTACTATATGCATCAAGGTCATTATGCGTGGTTGAGATACAAACTCTCTAACACTTTTGATTAATGCCTCTTCTGGAGTAGAATTATCCAATAGCTTCAAAATCTCTTGTAATGGATCCTTCTTCTCTGGGTAATATACCAACTCGTATTCGCCTAATTGAGCCAACTCAACTGCCTTATTGATAGCTGAATTAATATTACCTAATTCGTCTACTAGACCTATCTTCACTGCATCTTTACCAAGCCATACACGGCCTTCTCCAATAGCTTTGATAGAATCTTGACTCACACCTCGACCATCCGCACAGCGTTGGGTAAACAAGTCATAACCACGCTCTACCATTGCCTGCATCAGCGCACGCTCCTCAGGATTCATACCCTTCTGCAATATATTAGAAGTTAGAGCTGAATGTTTATTGGTAGTTACACCATCCACATCCAAACCGATATTTTCACGCAATTTTGATATATTAGGCACCGTTCCGAATATACCAATTGAACCAGTCAATGTAGTTGGCTCTGCATAAATATAGTCTGCACAACAGGAGATATAGTATCCACCCGAAGCTGCATAATCACCCATAGAAACAACTACTGGCAAGCCCTTTGCCTGTACAGTCTTAATAGCATGCCAAATCTGCTCACTAGCATCAGCACTACCACCAGGACTATTCACACGCAACACAAGCGCTTTCACAGCATCATCCTTTACAATCTTCTTAATTGTTTTGATAACTTCTGTATCCACGATACCATTGCTTCCGCTATCATAGATTTGACCATCTGCATAAAGTACTGCCACTTTATCGCTGGCATTCAGTTTAACACGCTCCACATTGTTCATACGGCTGTGTGAAAGCATCTTATAGTCTTTTGTTCCTGCATACATACGCAAGATAGAATCCATATCTTGAATATATACCAATGAATCAACCAATCCATACTCTATATACTTATGTTGCGCTTGTAGTGACATACACTCGTCAGCATATGTATGCAGATTAGTTACAGAAATATCACGCGAAGCAGATACGCTAGCTTTTAGTTCCTCCCAAATACCATTCAGATATTGTTCGGTTTGTTTGCGATCTTCTGGCGACATACTAGTCAAGAAATATGGCTCGACAGCAGACTTGAATGTTCCTACTTTTAGTATCTGCATTTCCACGCCAACTTTCTCCAACACACGCGTAAAGTACATCTTTTGTGCAGACAAACCATCCCACGCTAGACTACCGACAGTGTTTAAATACACTTTGTCTGCTACGGAAACTATATAGTAGTTCAGTTGACTATACGAGTCAGCATAGGCAATTAAAAACTTACCTGATTGTTTAAAATCCACCAAAGCATCACGCAATGCTTTAGCACTAGCTGGCGAAATAGACAAACTTCCACCTTTGAGATAGATACCCAAAATCTTATTATTATTTTTGGCCAGAGCTATATTGTTCAGCAAGTCATCAAGTCCTATTTCTGTCTCTACTTCTTTGCCAGCAACTTCAGCCATGACCCCACTCCAGGGATCTTCTTCAGATGCTTGCTCCACTACTATTCCACTCATATCAATGCGGTAAATAGTATTTTCTTCTATCACAGTAGCGGGGGTAGAGAACGCATCCCCCATCATCCAACCTAATATTCCACAGAGTAGGAAATAAATTCCGATACCAACTAATGTTTTTCCAAGACATCCCAATCTTCTTGGCGCCTGTCCTTCTTGTTTTTTTGTAAATAAGTTCATTTTATTAGTTATTTTTATGTATTTTTTTCTTTTGTTATCAACATTACTTAACCCTTGATCAACCTAAAACTCTTCCTGTGATATGGTGTCACACCGTGCGTTTTGATTGCCTCATAGTGCGCCTTGGTAGGATAACCCATATTTTTATCCCAATGGTACATTGGATATTCCTTATGCAAGTATTGCATATATTCATCTCTATATGTCTTGGCTAGCACGCTTGCCGCAGCTATAGATAAGTACTTACCATCACCTTTCACCACCGTTCGAGCGGGTATCTCCATCACCTGTCCTTCTGGTATATAGGGTTTCCATTTATTTCCATCTACGATAATATGCTCTGGCACAACTGATAACTGGTCCAATGCGCGTTGCATACCTAGAATAGATGCTTTCAGTATGTTCACTTCATCAATTTCTGCTGCCGTCACCTCTACCACAGCCCACGCTTGAGCATACTGTTCTATCAAAGGACGCAGTATCTGTCGCTGATTATCCGTCAGTTTTTTAGAATCATCAAGCATCTCTAACCAAGCTACATGCTCGGGATTATTCAATACTTCATCGCTCCACACTACTGCTGCGGCAAAAACACTACCTGCAAGCGGTCCTCTGCCCGCTTCATCGCATCCCGCTTCAACCACATTGGCTACACAGTATTTACCTAGCATCCTAAATAAGTTTTAAGTTTTTAGAACGGATAACCTATCGCAAAGTGCAAACAAAAATCATCCTTCCAATTCAAACCATTATCAGCAGTACGCCATTGTGTATGCGACCCATCGTACAACCTACTTGGGTCATACAATTTCACACCCATATCTACACGCAACACAAAGAAAGTCAAGTCCAATCGCAAGCCAAAGCCATAGGCCATCGCAATCTGTTTATAGAACTCATTCCACTTGAAAACACCAAAAGGTTGAGCAGCATAATCAAAGACTGTCCATATGTTACCTGCATCTAAAAAGGCAGCAAGCTCAATGAACGACCAGACTTTAGCACGATACTCCACATTCAAGTTCAAGCGCACATCACCCGATTGGTTATTAAAGTCAATCCAATCACCATTGCCTTTATAACCACCTGGACCCAATGTACGAGCAGACCAACCACGCACACTATTCGAACCACCTGCAAAATAGCGTTTCTCAAACGGAATAGTCTGCGAGTTGCCATATGGTACTGCCACACCTAAATCAGCGTGCCATACTAGACGATGACTTGGATTGATAATATGATTGTATGTAACCGAAAAATCGGCCTTTGCAAACTGAGCAAAAGGTGTTTTGAGCAGCATATAGTTGCCAGACTCTTCATCCACATCAAACTTGCAAGGAGCCGCTAATGCACGCAACAAGTTACCCGCCGTCTCAATATTATAATTCAGGTTAACATACGAACGATGAGGCGAACGATTACGATATGTACTATAATTACCCGAATATCCTATACCCACAATAAAGTGGTTCTCATACGAATACTTTAATATATTGGTTGCCTGCAAGAACTGATCACGAAAGGCATCACTAATCCAAGGCAAGTACACATAACTAATATCCAACAATCGGAACTGATGACTCACTCCCGTTCTTGCACGACGGAGATCATACTGCAATCCGCCATTGAAAATCGATCTTGTATACTCCTCAGGACGATTCTGGAAATTGTATCCCAACTCTACTTTCACATCCGATGGGAATCGCAATTGTGCACTCGTCTTCGCCTCAATAGCGCGACCACCATTCTGACGCCACTCATAACTTGCTCGTGCATCTACCGAAAATTCCTCTGCACCTCTAAACAAGTTTCTGTTCGCAAATCCCACACCAGCAGCAATACCCCAATCTCCTGCTGAATACATTCCTTCTAAATCGGTAGAAAACGAGTTCAACTTGTTACGAGATAGTACCACATGGCAGTCCAAAGTAGAATCAGATACCTGATCAAAACGGATATCCACATACTTAATCGGTGCTAGCTGATTAAGCCTTGTGTATGCACGCTCCACCATTCGTTCGTTATATGAATCGCCGGGACGAATAGGACAATTACGCATCAACACACCTTCTCGCAGCAACTTATTGCCTACCCATGTAAACACATATCCATCCTTCAAAGTTGAGAACATCTCTTCATCCGTAGGGAGATGCTCCATATCGTAATCAAGGTGAAAGTATACTTTTTCTATACTATATCGTGTAAACAATTGTTTGCGTCGTTCCTCCGTTAACTGCTCCACTTGTGGTTGCAAGCTCATTGTCACATCGACGAGATATTGAACACGCGTACTATCCACTGTAAAGCGTATATAATCAGCCGAAAACATATAATAGCCTCGCCTACGCATTGCACTAGCGACACGCTGACGTTCTTGATTGAGCAGATCAACATCAAACTGCGACCCCTCATATACTAAGGCCTCCCTAGCACTTTGAGCAGCATCCAAGAGGTCTGGATGGTTAAAATCCAATTCATAATCACCAACCAAATAGGGTCTATTAGCCGTCACATGATATACAATATCCAACTTCTGCTCTTTCACCGAAATTGTCGTATCCACTTCTGCTTGGAAATAACCTTTGTTCTGCATTGCACGCCTCAACTGCTGCACACTTGAACGAGCCATATCAGCATCAAAAATAACAGGCGCCTCACCTACACGCTGAGCATTTTTACTCGTCCACTTGGTCGTATCTAGCGATGCAGTATTGTATATACCTAATTGCAATTTCCAAAATCCTAAAATTTCTGTATTCTCACGCTGTTGGATATAACGCATCAAATCAGCAGGCACCACATCCTTCGTATCCTCCACCTTTACCTTCACATCGTTGAGCAAATATGAGCCCTGAGGAACAAATTTTGTAGTGTTACAAGCTGATAACAGGATGACCATCGTCACCCAAAACACCTGATATATATTCGATCTTATACGCATAATACTAAATTATGCGCAAAGGTACAAATTTTATCCAACATACACAAGACTTTTTTCAAGAAAAACACAAAAATCTATCATTTTATACGATGTATAACCATATTCTGCCAAAAAAAAATCAACGACCTTGCATATATCAAAAAAAAGTTGTAATTTTGCACCCAAAAATATTATGTCCTTCAAACCCAGCGATAAGATGTGCGACCTGATTTGCAAGGGTCCAGTAGCCGAATACGGCCATTCATCCGTCGAGGAACAAGTCCTTCAACTGATGAATCGTTTTGGTATATCTATGGGTATTGGCGACCTATCTATTGCTACAGTCTGTGCAAATCATCAAGTCAATTGCGACACATTCCTTGCTATTGTTAACTACGCCATCCACCGCGACATACCGACCCAACTTGATATCGATATACCTACGCTGCATCGTTATTTGGAGAATGCACATACATATTTTCTCCAATTTCAGCTACCTCGTATCCGTCAAGAGCTGCTTGAAGCTATTAATCTAGCACAAACTAGCACACAGGTTCCGCTAATGATTATACAGTTCTTTGACGAGTATGCTCAAGAGATAAAAGCCCATATTGATCACGAGGCTGAGCACTCATATGAGCAACACGCTCGCGATGACGAGCATATTGCCAATAAAGCGCACGAGCTCAAGACACTGATTATCAAGTACTATCCTCGCGATACACAGAACAGCAGTTCCGAACAAATGCGCTTGCTATATGCAGCGTTACACGATTTGCGCCATTTTGAGAATGAATTAGCACTGCATTGTGCTATTGAAGACAACATAATGCTGCCTGCATTACGCAAGGAGGTTAAAAGCAAGGAAGGCAGTAAAACTAACGACACTGAGGACAAAGAGGACAATCTCTCTGCCCGGGAAATTGAGGTCATTAAGTATGTGGCTCAAGGCTTGAGCAACAAAGAAATTGCAGATACAATGTGTCTTTCCGCGCATACGATTATGTCACATCGCAAAAACATTGCTCGCAAACTTAACATTCACTCCACTGCTGGTTTAACTATCTATGCAGTAGTCAATGGAATTATAGACTTGTAATCCAACAGTAGGAGTTGTTTAAACAACATATGCTGCGACGCGCACTCAAATATATCCGTGACCATCAGTTGCTTCAACCAGGCGACCGAGTATTGGTATGCGTAAGTGGAGGCGCTGACAGCGTGGCACTACTAGATATACTACAGCGAGGCGGATATGATTGTGTTGTAGCACATTGTAACTTTCAGTTGCGAGCAGAGGAGAGCAACCGCGACGAGGCGTTTGTTAGACAACTCGCTCAAGGTCTACCCCTCTATGTAATGTCTTTTGACACCATTGCTTACGCTCAAAAACAAAGTATCAGTCTAGAGATGGCAGCACGCGAATTGCGTTACCAATGGTTCGCGCAGATAGCCCATAACAACCAATGCAAGGCTATTGCGGTGGCACATCACCAGAACGATCAAGCAGAAACCCTGTTACTTAATCTCAAGCGTGGAACGGGTATTCGAGGACTATGTGGAATGCGAGCTATAAGTCCCAACCCAGAGGGAGGAGACATACCTATCATACGACCATTATTGTGCACTACACGCGACTATATTGAACATTATTTGCGCGATATTCGACATATGTCATGGGTGGATGATAGCACAAATACGGATGCGCGAATTGCGCGAAATGCTATACGCCAACAACTCAACAGTTACACAAAAGCCGAAATCGAGCACCTTGCAGCTACGGCCGAACATATGCAAGGGTATGTTGATTGGTTAGACAATTTAGATACACCTGCTGCGGGGCGTGCGAAGTTGTATGAGCAACTCAAAGACTATGGATTCGTAGAGATTGACAAGATATATGATGCATTACAGCGTGGTATAGGTGGCAAGACATTCCGTTCTGCTACCCACCAGTGCACCATACGCAAAGGAAAACTACATATAGAAGCATTACAAACAGCCCACTAGGGCGTTCAGAAAATTGACTAGATACGGCATCATAGGCAGCCCTCTGGGACATTCTTATTCCGAGGGATATTTCACGGATAAATTTATTCGTGAGCATATTATCGCTAGTTATACGCCTTACGAATTATCTTCTATCAAACAGGTCACGACATTGCTTGAGCGTTTAGATGGCTTCAATGTCACTTATCCATACAAAGAAGCTATCTTGCCATATCTGCAATCAATAGATACAATAGCGCAAGAGATCGGTGCAGTGAATGTGGTGCACAATGGCAAAGGGTATAACACTGATTGGATAGGTTTTAGAGATAGTCTATGTCCTTTATTGACAACCGCTGACCAACGAGCGCTGTTGCTTGGAACAGGCGGTGTAAGCAAGGCTATTCAATATGCACTCCGCGATTTGGGTATCGCGTATACATTGGTTAGTAGATCTGCCAATCAGGCAATGGGGGTATTAGGTTATGAGCAAGTAACGAAACAGATGATAGCGTCGCATACGCTTATTATCAACTGTACGCCATTGGGAATGCATCCTTACGAGCAGTACAGGCCAGATATTTGCTACGATGCATTGACGCCACAACACCTATTGTATGATTGCATATACAATCCAGCTAGAACACTATTTTTGCAAGCGGGCGAACATTATGGATGCCGTACCAAGAACGGTTTAGAAATGCTTCATTTGCAAGCCGATGCAGCTTGGCAAATTTGGAATCCAATGGTGTAGCTAATTAATTTAATAAAAATAAGCATATGAAACGATTCAACATAATATGGACCCTGCTACTATTGGTAGCACTTCCAATCCAGTCACAAGTGCTTCGTGCACAAGAGTCGGCATTAGTTTACTATATGCCACAAACCCAATTGGCCATCCAAATATCCTACGAGCAGATTGAGCAGACTCCAGGTATCTTCTATCAATATGCTCAACGCTATTTAGGTGTTACGGATGTCATCACCGAACAAAGCACAACATATCGTATTACCAATATGGCTTTGCGTACGCACACTTTGTCGGATACGACTCGCGTCTTCAAGGTGCCTGCACACACGCTGCACAATATTCACTTGCTTTCTTTTAGCGAGGATGGCAGACTGCTAGCATATAACAGTCCGCAACCTACGAGTCCTACTACAAACACAAAAACTAGCACAATCAGTTTTCAAACAGAGGCAACTAGTTCTGTAATGCCTTTGTTAGAAGAGCAGTTTATGGCTGGTTCCATCGCTAAAATGGCAGAAGGTGCCGCTAAAATGATTTATAATATCCGTGAAACCCGTATACATCTACTGGCGGGTGATGTAGAACACACACCTGCAGACGGTCAGTCTATGCAACTTGTTCTCCAGCAAATGGAACAGCAAGAGCAAGAACTTATCTCACTTTTTGTAGGTACCACTCGCACACTGGTTCGCGAACACACAGTGTATTACACTCCAAGCGATAGTGCAACTCATCAAGTAGTGGCTCGTTTCTCTAAATATGCAGGTGTGGTGGCGGCAGATGATCTCTCTGGCGAACCTATTTACTTGACGCTCAAAGCATACAAGCAGATTTTGCACGAACCGATAGAAAAGACAACCAAATATGGTATGCCAGCGCATATATATTACAACTTGCCTGGTAGTGCAGATGTTACACTTCGATATCTTTCACAAACTATTTCGCAAAATCTACCGATAGCGCAATATGGGTCAGCCGTTCCATTGGCCAACAGTTTGTTTATGGGTCGTCCCAAGTTCACTATACTTTTCAATCCAGAGACTGGTAACATCCTGTCTATAACCAAGTAATCAATACTTAAAGCAGTTAGACAGTTTTTTAATCATCAAATTCTTTGAATTTTCCCACGATGAAACATCTCATTATCATTCTCACCCTATTTATCGGAACAATAACCGTATGGGGACAAGAACTTAAATGTACTGTTACCATCAATTCGGATCAGGTACAGGGCAGTAATAAAGAAATTTTCACAACCCTCAAGCAGAGTATAGAGGAATATGTTAACACTTTGCGTTGGACCAATCTAACATTCCAAGAGAAAGAGCGTATTGAGTGTAGTATGTTATTGGTTGTCAAAAGTGTAGACAATGGTGTCTATTCTTGCGAGTTCACCTGTCAGAGTCGTCGTCCTGTCTATGGAACTAGTTACTCTACTCCTTTGCTCAACTTCAAGGATAATCAATTTGTATTCAGTTATCAGGAGTACGATCGTTTAGACTATCAACAAAGCACATTCACAACCAATCTCACAGCGCTTTTGGCGTATTATTGTTATTTGATTATTGGTCACGATATGGACTCATTCTCCAAACTAGGCGGTACCCCCTATTTCCAAGCTTGCGAGAGTATTGTTAATGCGGCTCAATCGGCATCATTAGATGATGCGCAAGCGGCAGGATGGAAGGCATTCGGTAGCAATCGTAATCGATATGCATTAACTAGCAATATAATGGATGAAGCATTCCGCAAGTATCGCTTGTTCTATTACGAGTATCATCGTCACGGTTTGGATGAGATGATTAATAATGTGGCTAATGCTCGTGCTCGTATCGCCAAGGAGATACCAGTCATTAAGGAAGCATATCATGCTCGTCCTGCCACATATTTAGTCAACACTTTCCTAGATGCAAAGAGTGAAGAGTTAGTTAACATTTTCGAAAATGGTACTACTGATGAGCGCAAACTTGTCTATGAGTTATTAATGGACATCGACCCTACACGCCAATCCACATATGACCGCATAAATAGGTAATGCGGTTGAGTTTTAGATGACAATAGACTAACCAAAACAAAAGATACTAATTATTAAAATCAACTATAAACTAATGTCAAAAGTTCGTGTTCGCTTTGCACCTAGTCCAACGGGTGCATTGCATATCGGCGGTGTTCGTACCGCTCTGTACAATTACTTATTTGCTCGTCAGCATGGTGGCGAGATGTTGCTTCGCATTGAGGATACCGACTCTACTCGTTTCGTTCCTGGTGCTGAAGAGTATATCACTGAGTCATTAGCTTGGTTAGGTATCGAGATTGATGAAGGTATATGTCAGGATGCACCTAACGGCAAGGGCAATCACGGTCCTTATCGTCAAAGCGAGCGCCGTGAGATTTACCATAAATATGTAGATCAACTCTTGGCATCAGGACACGCATATATTGCTTTTGATACACCAGAACAATTGGAGGCTAAACGCACAGAGATTGCCAATTTCCAATATGATGCTCGTACTCGTGAGCAAATGTGCAACTCACTAACTCTCAGCACAGAAGAGGTTGAGTCTCGTATCGCTGCAGGCGAGAAATATGTTGTTCGTTTCAAGGTAGAGCCAGATGTTGATGTTTATGTACAAGACCTTATCCGTGGTCAGGTTAAGATTAACTCTAATATCCTTGATGATAAGGTACTTTATAAGTCTGCTGATGACCTGCCAACCTATCACTTGGCAAATATCGTAGATGACCATTTGATGGAGATCAGCCATGTTATCCGTGGCGAGGAGTGGTTACCTTCTGCCCCACTCCATGTGTTACTCTACAAAGCATTCGGTTGGGAAGACACCATGCCACAGTTTGCGCACTTGCCACTTCTCTTGAAACCAGATGGCAATGGTAAACTCTCTAAACGAGATGGCGATCGATTGGGATT
>JAEIGA010000742.1_pt1 | contig 48390 bp, 86 predicted proteins | sample 9270691 | NCBI WGS metagenome assembly JAEIGA01 (sample SAMN17057246, study PRJNA624740) | gut metagenome | biome: biome; isolation source: fecal sample | host: Bos grunniens | place: China: Xizang | collected 2019 | reverse complement strand
GAGATTACATTTTGAACTGGTTTCTCATCTTGGTATATTCTCAAGCATACTACCACAGCAACACCAATAACAAATCCGAGTAAAGCACCTAGCACGTGATATTTATTCATAGTAACTCCTTTCAATAAGGTCATTAAAGTTGTCTACCTCTTCCCACTCAAAGCGGTCGATAGCTGTTTCGTATTCATAGCAATCATCATAGTATTTTTTAGCTTTCTTTATGCAAGCAAGCAATTCATCTCTGGTTTGAGGGGGGCGATAACCCTCGTAATTATAGATATAGAAATCAAAAGCCTCGCCAGTGTCCTTAGCAATACCTACCAACCTAAGATGATTAATCCCAAGTATCTGTATGTATTTATTCATCTTTTACCTCACAAAAAGAACCGTTCATAATCACGTCTTCAATTTTGTTTATCATATCTCTCAAGAGATTTACTTGTCTGCCAAGACAATTATTCTCTTCGGTTAATTCTTTAATCTTTTCTTTGAGAGCCAAGTTTTCTACTGACAATATCTTGTTTGTTCCAGTGTCCGGCGAACTCTCTATTTTTTTACAAGGGAAGTAACCGTTTTCAGCAAAATATCTTGCAAGACTGATTCGTTTAGAAAGCTCAGTCTTCAATACTTCTTCAATATTTTCATTAATATTCTGAGCAATTTGGCGAGCATTTTCAACTGTAATTTCATAGACATTACCAATCAGTTTTTTAAATTCTTTGCTAATATAAAAGTAGTTTGAGCTTGTTCTTGAAACTGTAACTGCCAAGTGAGGGCAAACGGCATCATAAAAACGTCCGTAATCTCTTAGCTCCCTGACGTTTTTGTTTGTAAATGTAAATCTGTTATCAATGTTCTTCATATATTTTTTCATTTTAAATTCTCCTTAGTTAAATTATTAATTTGCACAAACTCTCTATTTTTTTCTTGAAATTCAATTCTGTTTCAAGCAACATCGACTTAGAGGTGTCGATGAAGGGAAGTCAATTTTCATTATTCCCTGTAACCCCTGACGACATTCATAAAGAAATTGAACGCGAAATGGGTCGTGTTGAGGGAGAAGACTGGGAAGATTTTTGTGCAGTAGTGCGGTATGAAGTTAACGCACGGTTAAAAGAACTCAACTCTAAACGTCCAATCCCTGATTATAAAAACTCTAAAATAATTTATCGAAAATAATCATTTCTTTTCTGTTTTAACTCTGTCTTTCTTTATCCCTCCTGTTATTAAACCTTTGACAAGTATATCAACCTCGGATTCATCAGCTGCCATAAATAGTAATACTCCATCTAGCCAAATGTAATACATTGTTTTTACTCCATTTCCATTTTAAGCCACTTTTTAAGCCTGCACAGAGGTTTCTTGTTCTGTGCGGTAGGTGGTATCATCTTGGTTGCCGTCATCGCTCCCTGTGGTCAATTTTTGCCCCTCTTTTACGTTAAATATTATTAAACCTTTCTCGTCATCTATGGTTACCCCTTCCAAGTTATCAAAATTGATTGTTTTAATGAACCGGGATAGCGGTAACAGTAGTTTCCATTGGTTATCGGTTGCGAAAAGTGTCCGGCTTTTCATTCCTTTGGCTCTTTTCTTTTCTGCATATCTCAATACGGCTTGTCGTTGTGCATAGCTTGTTGCCATTGTTTTCTCCTTTCGTTAATCGTCTTTTCTAAAAAGTAAGTTAAAATATTGTTGGATATTTTCCACACTTGGTAAACTCTCTATTTTTTCAGAGTACCAACATCTAAAACCCTTATAATCGTAATTTTGTCGGATAAGGTCGCAAGATTCTTTTTTAAGTTTTGGTGAAAAGTCCCACGTGGTAAGCATATAAACCTCTTGAGTGTCAAGGTTTATGCAATAGATAAATTCACACCAACTAGAATCTTTTTCTATATAGACGGGGTATTTTTTGCCGTTAAATTCCCAAGTCGGTAAGTTAAAAATTGTATTTAAGATTTCCGCCCCTGTATCTCTACTAAACTGTGGGAGCGTTACGGAGTAGGGGAGCAAAAACTCTTTATTTTTGTTCATTTCTTCCCATAATTCCACGTATTTTTTGTGGGTGTCATCGTCTACATTTTGTAATAAATCAACACAATCTATAAATCTGTGTAGCCCCCGTTCATCGGACAGATTGTTTTTTACAAAATTTGTAAATGTTTTACCTTGTCCCTCAAAATATCCGTCCCATTGTCCGTACTGAGATAGTTTAATTTGATTATCTTTTATAACTACTGTTAAATGTCTAGTTCCCATCTTTAAATCCTCCGTTTGTTAATCGTTAAGTGTATCAAAATAACTTGTGCCATCAAGATTGCAATCATCACTGATAAAATAATCTTGTCCCTTTTCTCTCATTCTTTGGGTTAAATTCTCTATTTTTTCGGTTAAACCCTCCAAACAATAGTAAAGTTTCATATTGTTTTTAACGTCCACTAAGTAGACGGTTCGCCAGTCGGTGTTATGGTCAATAGTCTCGCCACTTTTCGGCAGTTCCAATCCATAAACCTTGGCAGATTTTTCTGTTATCTCATTTTCACACCATACAAGATTATTATTGCGATAATAACCAACTGTATATGTTTTGCCGTTGTTTTTAATTCTAATCATAGCACTCTCCTTAAACTCTTTATTTTTTTTACAATTTCCAAAACTTCGTTGAAGTCTTCGAATCTGTTGTTATTGTCAAGCCCGTCAATAAAAGCGTCCACTTCTGCTGCTTGCTCTTCGGTTATTTCCTCAACACCGTTATCCAACAGAGTTTTATAAACTGCATACTCAATCCCCTTGTCTAGTTCATCGTAAATCATTCTCTCATAATATACATATTGTCCCTGCTGTATATATCCGATAAACGAGTCGGGCTTGCCTAGTTCGTCCACTGCCTCGTCAATTTCGCAAATGTGGGTTTTTGCCCATTCGATTAAGTCATAATTGTAAACATCAATCTGACTGTCTGCATACTCGCTTATGGCATCGCAAATATAACCACTTGAACCGGCATAATCATTAAAAAAGCGTTGTGTTTCGCTGTCTGACTCGTGATTTTCTATAAATTCTCTAATATTAATCATTGTTAAATCCTCCTCAATCTCTCTATTTTTCAAAAAGTTTAAGGCAATCGAAAATAAAATATATATTTTTCTCTGGTATATAAGAGCTTGTATAGTGAAAAGCGGCACGGGCAACCGATAATATAAATGTGTCTTTTCCCCAGTCATTTATAAAATTTTTATGTGTGATTCTTTCGTCTTTTACTCCCTTTGTAATTTTACAAACCCTGCACGCTCTTTCAATCTGCGGAAAATCTTCGATTGTGTAGCCGTGAGCCGTAAGAAGTCGCTTATCTTTTTGTGTAAGTTTCATTTTAACCTCCGTAAATTCTCTATTTTTCATTGTTTAATCACTACCAAAATTATATAAAATTGTTTGATTTTAACCATTTTTTCAAAACATCAAAATCTTTTGTTTCAAAAATTAGTTGATTGCCGTGTCCAAAAATATATCTATAAATTCTGACATTTTTATCATATAATTTTGGTTTACCGTGTGTTTTTTTGTAAGGGTCAAGGTCAACACTCAACAAATGTAGACTGTCTAATTTACAATCCATTTCAAAACTTGTTTCAAATTCAAAATATAATAAATTTTTTAATCGTCTGTAGCTGTTATATATTGTGCTCATTGTTTTATCCTCCATAAATTAAAGTTAAATTTTTTTATCTGACTCCGCTGATAACCTTGACCGAGCCGCACAAAATTAATATAATCAGTAAGCAAAAGTTAAAAATTTTTAATATTGCTGTAATTGTCTTAAAAATAGCCGTTAAAAAGATATATATATATTTCATTTCAACCCCCTCTTAAATAAATTTTGCACTTGTATCAATAACTTGTAATAAAATAGACTCTTGATTCAAAGCTGTTTTAATATCAGCAATTAAAAGGGCTGTTTTTTTGGTGTCTCCGTCTAGAATTGTAAGTTCCAAGCCCGACTCGGTTGTTATTTCCCCGGATTCGTGGGTATAAAATCCCGTTGTTTTGGTTATGCTTCCCCCCGTATAGTATTTTTTAGTCAAGTTTAAGACGATTTTAAAAGCTGTTATTTCGTCGACCTCTTGAATCTTTGAGTCTTTGTCGTTTAATCCTATGTTTAAGATGTGTTTTTTCATTGTAACCCCCTTTAATCCGTTGGAAGTGTATCAAATTGTTTTTTATTGAGACCACAAAAGGCGTTAATATGGCGTCCAGTGGTTTGACTCCAGCCTAACCAATGGCGGACTAAATCGCCGTTCGCTTTTCTTGTTAAAATTTTTGTATCGTAAGAATACAAAACCGAGTCGCCGTTTGGCATTTCCTCAACATAGCATTTACCGTAAAATGATTTATGTGAGTCGTTAGGTTGTAAAAAATATTTCATTTTCGAATCCTCCAAAAGTTAAAAGTTAAATTGTTTTTGTTTTTCATTTTATAATTTTATTATAAATTAAAATTGTTACCTTGTCAACAGAAAAAAATAATAAAATTACATTTTTTATTTAAAATTGCACTCAGAACCGAGTCCCGACTCGATGCACTCGATTCGGGCTTGCCTTGTTTCATTGAAAGCCGATTCTTTTTCCAATGCCGAATCGAGCAGAAAAGCGAATCCAAAGAAAACTAAGTAAAAAAACGTTGTAAAAAGTAAAATGTTTTTCATTTCCAAATCCTCCTTAATATTTTTTATAAGTTGATTATATAAAAAATTATAATATTGTCAACAGAAAAAACAAAAAAACATTGAAAAAAGCAAGATTTTTTTATAAAATATTGATAAAGGGTTAAAAAATGGTTGTAAACATTAATTTTAAACAAAACGAATCGCAAGAAGAATCGCCGGAGAAATACGGAATCACCGACTCCGAACTTGCCGAGTCTTTTCGCAAGCTCCAAGCCAAAAAAGACAATGACGAGTCAATGACAGTAAAGGAGCAGCTAAGACTCGGACGGCTCAAGAAATACGGGGACAAAGCACAGGAAAAAAGCAAAATAACACAAAAACCAAAACCAACAAAAGCCCCAAACTTGCCAAGCCTAAATAATAACCCAGCCCCAGACACACCCCACAAAATACACCAAGTAATTGACTCAATATATGACGGTCTAACCCTTATACAAGCCTGCAATAAATATAATACATCACCTAAGCAATTTTTAAAAGAATTAGAGAAGACTCAAAATTTAGCCCTGAGAACTGAGTTTCTGAATGCGCGAATTGTACTAGCTGAATATTATCTCGAACGCCGGGAGCAGTTAGAGAACGACTTAAAAAGCGGCAAAATAGACCCTTCAACATATAGCTGTCTAAGTAGTGACTATAAATATTTGGCTGGTAAGCTCGCCCCGCTTGCGTACGGTGACAAAATCAAGCTTGATTGCACAGTTACAAACAACGACAGCCAACCCGACTCCGCACGCTTGGAAGAGTTAAACAAGCTAATAAACGGCGGAGAGCTAAAGCCGATAGAATAAGCCCCCCCCTAAAAGAAATAAACCCCTAAAAAAAGAAAAATATATAAAAAGAAAAAAAGACCCCTTAAAGAAAGACACCCCCCCTAATAGCGGAAAACTTGCGAAAAGCATGCTTAAAGACCACAAATAAACACCTTTCCCATAAATTCTAAAATTTCCTCTCCTAATAAAACGATACCCCTTTGTTTAGGTTTTTGGTATTTGATTTGGGGATATATATTTTTTTTAAATTACTGTGTATATGCGGAATCGAAGAAAAACAATAGGTTAGCGTTGAGCAGTTTTTTTCTTTGTCTAGTTGGGAGTTTGGGTTTATACTGGCTCGGGGAATTTTGATACCTATGACGGACGAAGTTGGGGAAAAACAGTAGGTTAGATGTTTTGGCTATTTGTCCGAGTCGTTACGTAAGAATGGGGGTTACAGAGGTGTTTTGGTGCGTGTATTGACAAAAAGAACTACCCTCTGATTGGAGAGGGGAGAGCCAACCAAAATTGGAGAAGTTGCTTGAGCTAATGCTCGTATGTAGTATTACACGTGTAGGTATGCGTGTCAAATGTACCCCGTCAGTATATGGAACTCTATTGACGGTTTTGAAAAAAATATTATTATTGTTGGTGGTGGCATAATTTTAGGAGAGCCTTTTTATGGATGATAATGTTGTAGGTAGGGTATTAGAGAATCCGAGAGAGGGGCGGTTGTTATTGAGTGCCAGCTTGAGGAGTTTCATTGCGTTTTTTCACTGGTATATGTATCATCAGCAGTTTGAGTTTAAGTATTTTCACAATCTGATAATAAAGAAGTTAGAGGACATTGTATTTGGAAGAGCGGAGAAGAGGAACCTAGTAATTAACATAAGTCCTCGATTCGGTAAGAGCACCATAATGAAATATTTTTGTGCTTGGAGTTATATGATAAATCCTCAATCAAATTGTATATATACTAGTTACAGCGACGATTTAGCAAATTCGTTTTCGAAAGATATTAGGGACATTGTTACGAGTGATGCGTATGTAAAATTGACGGGATTGCAGTTAAATAAGTCGAAGAGCGGTGCGGACTACTGGGCGACATCTAGGGGTGGTGGGTTCCGAGCAGCTCCTATGGGGGGTAGTATCATTGGATTTGGCTTTGGTTGGTCTGGGGAAGGTTACGGTGGTTGTTGTTTCCCTTATAATGAGATGGTATGGACGGAGCGTGGCAAGAGACGTATAGGGGAGCTTGTGAGGAGAAAATCGAAAGTACGAGTATGGTCATTTAACGGCAAAGAATTTGAGTTACAACCCATAGAAAATTGGATAAAGATTCCCGAGGCTGAATTTTGGCGAATAGAGATGTCTGATGGGGGGCACATAGACTGCACTCCTGACCATAAGTTTTATACCAAAAGAGGGTATGTAGAGGCAAGAGATTTAACAAAAGATGATATTCTTTTTGGTTTTTCTAATAGATTTTACCTGAGCGAAAGTGATACCAATTCTTTGCATAACCTCTTTTCTTGGGATAGAAGAATCGAGTATTACGGACATTTCTTGTGGAGAAAGTTCTCTTTTTTGACGAGGACGGTAATAAATGCCATTTGTCCACCCCTTAAAAGATTTTCCTTGTTTGATAGAGAGAATCGTAGCCTCGCATGCACTATAAGACTTTGCGATAATTCTGATAGGTCTTTTGTCTCTACCGATAGCAATGATGTCTTCTTTAGTAAGTTTTGTTCGAGAAAAGACCAGAGTTCCTTTTTTAACCGCATCTTGCATATTATCGGATTTTGTTCCATAACAAAGATTTTCAAGTCTGTTATCCCGTGGATTAGAGTTAAGATGCCTTACCTCAATTCCCTTTGCTTGCTTACCGACAAATGCGTGCATAACGCACTGGTGTGCATAAAGTCTTCGGTGTTTGCCGTTAAGGTAGCAAGTGGTACAAAGATAGCCATTTCCGTCATCGCAAAGTTTAAGAATCCTTTCGGGATATTTACACGAAACTCCATTGTTGATAGTAGTGTGAGCATCTCTGCGGATTCTTCCCCAGTTAGAGACACTATAGGTGGGGGCTTCAGGTATTGCTCTCCACTCTTCGTTAGCAGGGTTTGGCATAGAGATTTCTCCTATTGTTTAACAGTCAGGCATAATCATAATATGCTTGTGGGTAAAAGTCAAGGTTATTTAGTTTCTAATTGTCTTGTAGATGACCCGAATAAGGGTACGAGCGCAAAATCTCAAGCGGAATTACAGAACACGATAGATTATTACTTAAATTCGATAAAAACACGTGCAAACAATCAAGCAAAGAGTCCGATAATCTTAATTATGCAAAGGATAGCATTAGAAGACCTGACTGGTTATGTATTAGAAAATGAGAAAGATAATTGGGACTTAATAAAAATTCCTGCACTTAACGAAGAAACTGGCGAGGCATTATGGTCTGAAAGAATATCTGCTGAGGAATTATTACAGATAAAGGAGGCGACTCCTCACGTTTATTATGGAATGTATCAGCAAGAGCCGATAGTTTTAGGTGGTAGTGTAATCAAGAGTGAATGGTTTAAGTATTATAATCCTAAAGAAGATTATGCGTATCAGTACACGTATATAACGAGTGATACGGCTCAAAAGAAGGGCGAGGCGAATGACTTTTCGGTATTTAGTTTCTGGGGTAAGACCTTTGATAATAGGTTACATCTGCTAGATATGGTAAGGGGTAAATGGGAGGCTGACGAATTAAGACAGCAAGTTAAGTTGTGCTGGGAGAAATGGTCTCATTTTAAGACACCCCCTTATGGGTTTTATATTGAGGATAAATCGAGTGGTATTGGTGTTCTTCAAGAGATAAGGAAAACAAACCCGATACCGTTATTGCCGATTGTAAGAGCGAGATTTAAGAATGACCAAGGGGCTATGGTAGCGGCTGATAAGTTTTCGAGAGTGATGACAATGAACCCGTATTTAGTAAATGGTTGGGTCTATTTGCCAAACTCAGAAAAAGATGTTATAAGTAGTCAGTTGTTATCAGAATGTGTTGCTTTTAGGGCTGATTTAGGTCATAAGCACGATGATATGGTTGATACGATGTGTGATGCCGTAGACATAGCCTTTGGTGCTTCTGGTGTAAGTTCATTATTCATTTGAGGTGATTATGAAGAAAAAAGAAAACAGTTTAACTGGTTTTGTAGAGAATGTAGGTGGTTGGGGTTTACCTTTTAACAATCCGTTTGCTCCGCAAAACTCGAGATTAGACACTATGTTCATCAATACCAGATGGGCGTTAATAACGAATTTCCGTTCAATATTGAGTGAGGCTTATGCTGAATATGGAATTGTGCAAACGTTAGTTGACCAACCCGTATCGGATGCTTTTCGAACTGGGTATGTTGTAAGAACAGACCAGTTAGATGACAGGCAGAAGAAACAGTTGTTGTACTATGTTGAGAGGAATCGTGTAAATGAGACGATTATGGAGGCTTTCAACTGGGCAAGATTGTTTGGTGGCGGTGGTATTATCATTAACACTGACCAAAACCCGAGCACACCATTGAATTATGGAAAGATAACGAAAGATTCTCCGTTAGAGTTTTTAGCCGCTGATATGTGGGAGTTATACACAGATATTCCGATGTGGAATCCGTGGGAGAATATGGACGAGGCTCAAACGTATAATTATTACGGTATGAGATTAAACAGGAGCAGAGTTTTGCCGATTATGGGCAAGAAGGCTCCGTCTTTTATTCGTAATCGTCTGCGTGGTTGGGGTATGAGTGAACTTGAGAGAGTAGTAAGAAGTATTAACTCGTACTTAAAGAACCAAGATTTGATTTTTGAATTGCTTGATGAGGCTAAGATTGACGTATACCAGTTAAATGGGTTCAATACGGCGATGTTAACGGCTCAGGGAACGAAAGTTGCTGAAAAGAGGGTTCAGGTAGCCAACACGTTAAAGAGCTATCTCAACGCCTTAATTTTGGACACTAGCGATAAATATGACCAGAAACAGTTATCATTTAATGGTTTGAGTGATATTTTGAACCAGATTAGACAAGGTGTAGCGGCTGACCTTAAAATGCCGTTAACGAAGTTGTTTGGTGTAAGTGCCGCCGGATTTAACAGTGGTGAGGACGATATTGAGAACTATAACTCGATGATTGAGAGTGAAGTTCGTTCTAAAGCCAAGAACATTGTAATTCCTGTACTTGAGGTTATTTGCCAAAAGTTATTTGGATTTGTTCCTGATGATATGAGCATTGAGTTCAAGTCATTAAGAATTTTGAGTGCCGAACAGGAAGAGAATATGAAGAACTCGAAGTTCAATCGTTTGATTGAGGCTGTTGCCAACGGTTTAGCCACCCCCGAGCAATTTATGATTGGTTGTAACAATGAAGATTTACTGCCGATAACCTATACTCAGAAGGACATAGATATTGCAAGTGGTATGGGAATTACCCAGTTTGACGATACGCCTGAAGAGGAAGAAGTAGAAGTCGAGAAAAAGGGTGTTTTCAGTTGGTTCAAGGGCAAGCAATTTGCACAAAAGCCTGACAAAGGGGTAGTGCCGATTGATACTGGCAAAGTAAAAGAGGTTGATGTAACGTCTAACAAGTTTGTTGTTCCTGACCGTGAGCAGAAACCTTTACCTGACCAAACATATCCATATAAACCGAAGAGAACTGGTAGATATATCAGGGTATCTCAATAAAAAAAGGTCGCCACGGAGGATTCGAAATGGCGACCCAGTACGGTACAATGAAAAACAAGTATTATATACCACGTTTTTTGTGGGTTGTCAAGTGGTCATTTGACAGTTGTTTTTGTTGTGTTAGTATATGGGTATGAGGTTTTAATGATAGAAAACAGTAAAAACTTTCCGAAGAGATATTTTGCCCGTCATATAAAAGAGGGGTTAGTTCATTATCTCGAAAATGGGGAAGACAGGCTGTATTTGGTAACAAATGATGCCTTGATAAAGATGAACGCCTCGTTTGAAGGCAAGCCTATTTATATCCGCCACGTAGAAGAAGTAGATTTAGACAAGATGAAAGAGCAGGCGGTAGGTTACGTAGTAAAAAGTTTTTATAATGAGTTTGATGGAGCTTGGTGGGCTGAAATCATTGCTGATGATGAGGCTCAGGGCTACATTGAAAAAGGTTGGGCTGTGTCTAACGCATATCTCCCAACCGAGCTTGGCTCTGGCGGTGAATCCCACGACATACATTATGAAAAAGAGGTAAAGAATGGGGTATACGAACACCTAGCCATTGTTAATAATCCTCGGTATGAGGAGGCTGTCATAATGACTCCCGAAGAATTTAAGGAGTTCAACGAGGGTCGCAAGGCAGAATTGGAAAAACTAAAAAATTCTAAGGAGAATGAAATGCTTTCTGAGGAAGATAAAAATGAAATCCTCAATTCTCTCAAAAATTCTTTAGCTGATTTAGTAAAAGATGCAGTTAAGAACGCAGTTGAAGAGAAAGAAGAGGAAGATAAGAAGAATGCTGAAGATGAAGACCATCGTCAGTTGATTCGTGAAATTGCCGCTGTTGCCTCTAAGGAAGACGGTGATTTCGAAGGTGGACTTGATGAGAAGGTAAAAACTATCATCGGGTTAGCCGAAAAACTCGGATATTCTAAGGACGAGGCAAACAAAAATGCCAAGAACGAAGATGAAGACGAGGAAAAAGAGGACGAGAAAGAAGAGGAAGAAGCCAAGGATAACGAGGCTGACGAGGAATCTGACGAGTCCGAAAAAGAAAACAAGTGCAACGAGGAAGAAGAAAAGAAAGAGGAGGAGGAAAAGAAAGAAAACTCCAAATTTTTCAGCTTTCTTCACAATGCAAAACACACTCAAGAGAAAGAAAAAGCTGTTAGCACTATGGGTAGCGGCTTGGCTCTTGGTCGTGCTCGTTATGGTTCTAATAAGGAGAATAAATAATGGAAACTAAATTTAGTGCTCAGATGAACGTGTTTGCTCCGACCGAAGAGATTAAAGGTCGTAAGGTTCTTCCTGCAAACACCGATTCTTTTTCTGGTATTATTGATTCGGCAGTAGTAGGAAGTGTTGTTCCGGGTACTCCGATGAAAATTGTTGCCACTTCTGCTAAACTTCCGCACTTTGCCCCTGCCGCAAGTGGAGACATTGTTGCTGGTTTCTTAGAGTGGAACGTAATTCGTACAGCTTATGTTGCTGATACTCTTTGCCAAGTATCTCCGGCTACCAACGTTATGTATATGGAAGCCTCTGGTGCTATCAGTGCAGGTGTAAATGTTACTATGGATAGCCTGTCTAACATTACTATTAAGACGGCTGGCAATAGCGACCCTGTAATTGGTTTGGCTCTCGAGTCTGCAACTGCGGCTGGACAACTTGTTCGTGTCAAAATTGGTGCACCAGTTGAATTGTAAGGAGAATAGAATATGGAAAAATTTATAAATACTAAAGGCGAAGTAATCGAATCTGCTTCTATGCTGAATGAAAAAGAAGTGGCTTTGGCTGAAAAGCTGACCAATGCTATCTCTGAACAGTATGGTTATCTCGTACCAATGACAACATTGACTGCTGTTTTGCGTGATGTTGCTCAACAGAAATTTTATCAAATTCCCGTAGCTGATTATGTACCTGTACGTGTTGGCACAGAAGCCGCTTGGGCTGAAGACCTCTTGATGTTCCGTTCATTCCAAGTTGGTGGTGATTTCGAAAAAGGTTATGTCGAAACCGCTAACGAAGGACGTTTAGCCTCAACCGATGCTCAATTAGATGCTATCCGTGTTAAAGCTCGCGTATGGGCTAAAGAATTGAACTGGTCTATTGCTGATGTTGCAAAAGCCGCTCGTTCTGGTGTATGGGATTTGGTTACTCAGAAAGAAAAATCTCGTAGAACTAACTGGGATTTGGGTATTCAAAAGACTGCTTTCTTGGGTTCTCGTGATGGTACTTTGGAAGGTTTGGCTACATTGTCAGATGTTACCATTAACACCACATTGATTCCAGCGGCTATTAACGCTATGTCTGATGCTCAATTCCAAGCATTTGCTCAAGGTATTGTTGGTGCTTATCTTGCTAACAACAACTACACAGCTATGCCGAATAGATTGTACATTCCGCAATCTGATTATGTCGCTTTGGCAACTGCTACTAGCGTTCAGTTCCCGATTAAATCTAAGATTGAATACTTGCGAGATGTTTTGAAAGCCGCTACTAATGAGCAGAGCTTCGAAATTAAGCCTTTGGCTTACTTGCAGGTTGCTCAGTCTGACGGTAAATTGAGTGCAGACCGTTATATCTTGATGAGATATGATGAAGATGTAGCTCGTTTTGAAATTCCAGTAGACTATACTGTAACTGTTCCTAATTCAATGGACGGTTGGACAATCCGCAACGTCGGTTACGGTCAACACAGTGGTGTATTGGATGCACGTCCGCAAGAAATCTTGTATATGGATTTAACATCTGGTAGCTAAGGAGAACGCAAATGAGAATTAAAAACGTAGGTAAGTGTCTGATAATTTTCAATGGTGGTTCTTTGCCTGTTGGCAAGGTTGCTGACTTCAAAGGGAGTGCCGAGAAAATCGGTGCTTCCTTATTGAAAGCATATCCTAGTCGTTTGTTAAACCTTGACGAAACTAAAGAAGAGGACGTCGTATCTATCGAAGTCGCTCCTGAAGTTAAGGAAGAAGTTAAAGCTAAAGTAAAGGCTACTCCGAAAGTCAAGAAAATCACAAAACGTAAAAAATAGAGAAAGGGGAAGTTATGGATTTTAATTGTGTTACTGTTGAAGATTTTAAGGCTCAGTTTAGCCGTAACTTCCCTTATCTTCCTGTTTGGGATGCTACCAAGGTATACTTTGAGGGCGACGAGGTATATGTTGCCCCTAATTTCTATCAATCATTGGTAGATAATAACACCGCAGATGTAACCAATGAGGAAAGTTGGACAGCGATAAACGACAGTGTTGCTAACTATGTGTCAGATAATGACATAGAGAGAGCAAAAGCAGAGGCTGTTGTCAATTTCAATAGAGAGCTTGCTCTTAACTGCGAAAGTGCGAAATTGATTTTCCTCTATCTGTGGGCGTTCTATCTAGCTTATGACTTGTCGTTAGCTCAAGGCGGTGCTTATGGCAATGTAAATTATCCAGTAACCTCGGTAACTGTTGGTAGTGTTTCCGAATCTTATTATGTTCCTAAAGCATATATGGAAGACCCGATTTTGAGTTTCTACGCAAGAAACGGATTTGGTCAGAAGTATTTAAGTTTGGTATACGCAAATGCTCTTGGCAATGTAAAGGTGGTATCAGGGTGGAGTTTACCGTAAAAACAGAGCTCGATATGAGCGGTTTTAAGACCATAGAGAAGTTTTTGAAACTCTTGGGCTCTAAGGTAGCTCATAGTGGGGTTATAAAGGCTGACGAGAAAACTATGCAAGCCGCACTATTAAACGAGTTTGGTGGTACTACGACTTATTCTGATGGTCCCTTTGCTGGAGAAGAGGTGCAAGTTCCTCCACGTTCTTTTGTGAGAGCCCCTGCTGAATTAAATGCAAAAGAGACATTTAAGAAGGCAGAAGATGTGCTGAAACGAGGGTTTACAGAGAACAATGCTAACGAGGCAATAGCAACTCTAGGGCACGAGACAGCAAAAAAACAAAGAGATGCCCTTGAAAACAATGGTTCTGGTATTCCGGGTTGGTTGCAACACAACGAAGAAAGAACTGTTATAACAAAAGGTTTTGACCAACCATTATGGTCAAGGAGACACGAGACATTTCCGATTGATTTTGAGGTGGTAGAGAAATGAAATTAAATCCAGTAAATATCGGTTTAGGCAAAAGATTACCGAGACCTCAATTAGGTATCAATATGTGGTCGCAAGGGGCTCGTGCAAAAGTTATTCATCAAGAAGTAGATACGTATGGTAACGTCCAGAATAGAATATTTTTCTTTAATTTTGATGGCGTTATTCAACCGCTGAGACCCGAAGAAATCAAAGTAAAAGAAGAGGCTCAATGGTCTTGGGACTGGTATTGGTTTCATACGTTACAAGATGTAAAATTAACAACTAACGACAGAGTTTTCTATAAAAATGTAGAGTATAAGATTATGGCTGTAAAGGACTATTCTGATTACGGTCATATTGAGTATCATTGCATAAAGGATTGGCAGAACTATGCAGATTGAGGAATACATTGTTGACATTATACGTACGGAAATGGGGCTTAATCAGCAGAATATCTGGATTCACTCCCAAAACCGTAAAATACCACCACAGTCTATGGAGCTATATGTAACTGTTGGTTGCGTAGATTTCTTGCCTATATCATCTAAAAGTCAATATAACCCCGATGAAGATACCGAGGTACAAACAGTATATGGGCGTGCCAGTGTGCAAATTGACATATTGAGTAGAAGTCTTGAGGCACGTCAACGCCGTGCAGAATTATTGATGGCTCTTAACTCATTTTACTCAAAAGAGATACAGGAAAAACACCAGTTTAGAATTTTCGAACTTCCGCCGAGATTTATCAACACATCGAGTCTTGAGGGTGGTTCAGAGATTAATAGATTTTCACTCATAATACGAGCTATGATTTCACAGGATAAAGTGAAGTCATCGACATATTATGATACATTTAACGCTACGATAATCTCGCAAGAACAACAGGACGATGAAATAAACGTTCACTTGCAAGAAGAGTCGTAATTTATTATTATGATAGTGTAATTAATTTCAAGGAGTAACAAAATATGAGCGAACTCTCAATATCTAATGTTATTCGTGTTACAGTACAGGGAGTACAGAGAAGTCGGACAGTAAAAAATGTCAATGAAGTCGCTCTGTTTACTCCAGAGGTGCCGAATAATATTCAAGAGTCGATGTATGTTATTGACCCGTCCGATGTCGCTGAGGCTTATGGAACTAACTCTTTAACATATAAAATGGCTCTCAATGTGTTTGCACAAAATGCAAACTTGTTAAGTGGTCGTGGAGCTTTGATAGTAATTCCTATGGAAAACTCTGTTAGTGCTACTGCGGCTACATTTACAACGCCTGATATTTCCGATATTTCTGACTTTTCTGAAGTTCGTAACGGTTCTTTGACTGTAACTGCTGATGGTGTTGTTTATACTAAATCTGGTATGGACTTCTCTGCTGTTGGCTCAGTTGCTGATATTGCCGCAGTTATTCAAAGAGCTTTCCCGTATGTTGACGTTTATGCTAGTGGCTCTGCCGTTGTGTTTGGTTCTAAAACATTAGGAACTAGCGGTTCAGTAGTAGTATCAAGTGGTACAGACGGTACAGATATTTCCGATGAGGGATATTTGGACGTTGCTTATGGTACGACAGTTGCTGGTGTAGCCTCGAGTGGTGAAACTTTAGCAGAAGCTATTCAACGTACAATTTCTAAGGTTGCCTATACTGGTGTTATGTGTGCTAAGTATATGGATAACGATGAAATTGAGGCGGCTGAGGCTGTTGTAAGTGCAAATGACCTTATCTTTGTAAACGTTTGGTATTCGGTAAATGATATAACTGGTGTTTGCAAGACTATCAAAGATACTTCATTAAATAAGGTTCGTTGTTTGGTATACACCAATGGTTTCGAATCAGCTAAATTGATGTTAGCGGCTTATGTTGGTCGTGCGTTTAGTGTAAACTTTGAAGGTTCTGATGTTTCACAAACAATGAACTTGAAGACACTTGTAAATGTAACACCTGACCTTAACCTTTCACAAACAGATTATAGAAACGCCAAAGAAAATGGTGTTGATTTGTATGTATCTTATGAGGGCGACCCGTCTGTTGTATCAAATGGTGCAAACGAATTTTTCGATGTTGTATATGAAAATATGGCTTTGAAATTCTATGCTCAAAACAATATGTACAACGCCTTGAAGACTGTCGGAACTAAACTTCCGCAAACAGAGGCTGGTGTAACAGTTTTGAAAAACGCTCTCGGTCAGACATTCAGACAGTTTGTAAGAAATGGTGTAATTGCTCCGGGTAAGTGGAATAGTGCTCAGACCTTTGGAGACCCTGAAGTGTTTAGAGCAAACATTCAAGACCAAGGTTGGTATATTTACAGTATTCCGATTGCATTGCAGTCTCAATCTGAGAGAGAATCTCGTGTAGCTCCGTATATTCAGGGTGCTTGCAAGCGTTCTGGTGCTATTCACGAGGCTGACGTATTAATTTTGGTAGAGGAGTAAGCCGATGTCAGAAACATATAGATTAACTGGTGATGACTCTTTCGTACTGTGGAATCGTGCAATTACCGATTTGGCTGATGGTGATGTTGTAACCATTGTTGCCGATAACAATATTGCCTCGTCTGTTGTAGGTAAAGGCAGTAACGTTATCGTTGCGAAAGACGAACAAGGTAAGAAATGCACAATTACACTTCGTTTGTTAAAGGGCTCAAAAGACGACCAATTTATCCACTCTTACTACAAAACCTACGAGGCAGATTCTGCTTTGTTCTTAATGGGCAATGGTAGTTTCGCAAAACGTCTTGGTGATGGTTTTGGCAATGTAATGTTTGACACAAGGTATCTAAGTGCTGTACACTTTACTCGTGCACCGTACGATGCAACTTGGAACGTAAACGGTTCAACTGACCAAGCTGTAACTGTTTATACAATGCAAGCATTAATTGAAAGGGTACTTGGATAATGGAATTTACTACTAAAGGCAATAATGTAAAAGTAACGATTAATCAGGCAAGTCTGGATAATGCGTTCAGATTAAAATCTGTGGCAGAGAAAGCCATACTCAAACAGGGAATTAACTTGTTTGATGTGTTAGGTAAGGGGGACATCACTTATGAAGATGTCTTTGGACTTGCAATGGCTGTTGACTCTGACCCAGAGGTGTTTGAGGCTTGTTTTGCTTGTTTAGACAAGTCTATCTATAACGGCGTAAAAATAACCAAAGATGTCTTCGAAGATGAAGAGGCTAGGGGTGATTTATACGAGGTGCTTTTCTATTGCCTGAAAGTAAATGTCTACCCTTTTTTCAAGTCCCTCCTTTCTTCGTTCGGAACAAATGTTCTGGGGACGGGGACTGGAGAAGACCTGAAGTCCATATAGGCGATGAGCTCAGGTATCTGAGAGTTAAAATCGCGAAGTCTGGTTATTATGGTGGCGACCCTCACGCTGTGGGGGAAGCCCCTGTAACCGATGTATTAGATGTAATGGCGTATGAGAATTTCCAATCGGATTACGCCGAGACAGAGAGAGAATTGAATAAAGATGGCTGATGCAGTAAGTAAATTATATGCCGAAATTGGGTTTAAATTAAACCAAGAGGGCTTAAAGAAAGCAAAGGAAGAAATAAAAAAGCTCTCTGACCAGTTGTCAGCTATTAACTCTGTGGCTAAAAAACAAGCCGAAATTCACGGTATTTACTCCAAAGAAAGAACGCAAAAAGATATTATGCGTGAGCGTATCTTTAAGCGTATGATTAAGAAAAAGAAAAACAATCTTTTATGGCTACACAAACAAGAAGACAAAATTGAGAGCGATGCTCAGAAAAAAAGCGAGCAAAGAAGACGAGCTGAAGAAAAAGCGGCTGATGAACGTATAAAGGCTATGAGACGTTCATACCATTTAATGGCAAGAGTAGCTAGAAATGGTATGAAATTATTGGCTACGACAGGTAAGGGGCTGTGGGATAACACTATTTCTCCTGCATTAACTAGGTCTATTGCTACCCGTGATTTTATGATGTATACGGGAATGGGGCTCGGTACACTACAAAAAATTCAAGAAAGATTTGCTAGTGTTGGTTCTTCTATGTCTCGTCAAGATATTATGGGTGAATTGTCATCTGTAATGGATAATCTTACAAAAATTCGTTTCGGGCAAGGCAGTCCTATCGGTCAAAAGTTGTTAGGTATAAGTGCCGCCGCCCAAAATAGAGACTTTAATAAAGTTCTTTCGATTATTGAAAGAGCAAGTGTCGGCGTTGATAATCAAGCATTTGTTGAAACTTTAAATCAGATGGGCTTTAGTGGGCAACGTTGGTTACCATATTTTCGTGCTAGACAGCGTGTATCTGCCAGTATGCCTGAATTAGATGATGAAGGGCAGAAAGCACTTGAAAACGCTAAAACTGCTATTGTCCAGTTTAAGTTGGCAATAGAGAGAAGTGCTGATTTGTTAACAGCCAAATTTTCGCCGTATATTGAAAAAGCGACAGATTTATTAACTAAGTTTCTTGTAGATTTTATTGAGAAAATAGACTGGAAGACTGTTGCAAGTGCTATTGGAAATACTGTTACCTATATGGTAGAGATTTTTGTAAAACTTGGCAGAATTATTGATAAGATAGCAAGCTGGTTACATATTGATACAAGTGATTTGTCTATAAACAAAAAACAACCAACAGCCATTCAGTATTTGCAAAAACACGCTCCCGCCGGAATGAATATTTCTTTGGTCGATAATAGCGTTCAAACAAACACATTTAATGGTATAACTGATGAAGACAGTATGGAGACAGCTATCGAAAAAACAGGACGTGTTGCTCAAAACTCAAGTCTCAAGGGGGCTTTGTTAGGTTATTTAGGTAGTGATGTATATGCCGCTAAAGGGTTTAGTTTTTCACATTCGGGGTCATAGAAAATGGCATTAAAAGAGTTAAGAAATAGCATAGATGGTACGAGTTTAAGCGTTGATAACTTCAAGGCTATTTGGAAAAAACACATACAAGAATATTGGATTACACCTGATAATTCTCCATTAAATTTGAAGCTAGATATTGTAGGCGATGAAACCTTACGTGCTGATAATGATGTAACTGACCATTATGTTGAATCTAATGAGGCGTATCAAGACCAAATAACTCTTAGACCCAAAGTTTATACAGTTAATGGCGAGGTAGGTGAATTAGTTTGGTATCAAAGGGAACCAACGGCACAAAAACTAGGACAAGTCGCACAAAAACTTGAAGGTGTAATTTCATTTTTACCCATTCGTTCCAAGGGTTTTAATCAAATGAAAAAGACCATAATGAAAGCTTCTCAATGGGTAGATACAGCAAGTAATGCTGTTACAAAACTATCATCATTGGTCGGGGGACTATTAAATGGAGAAACAAGCCCTTTAACAAGACAGCAACAATCATATTTATATCTTTTGCAGTTGAGAGATTTTAGAGAAGTTTTAACCATAGAAACTCCTTGGGGAATATTAAAAAGCTATGTTATTACTAATTTAGAGTTTAGACAGCCTAAAGAAACAAAAGACAAAACCTATATTTCAATAACGTTTAAAGAGTTTCGCACTACTAGTATTCGCACGGTAGAATTTGATGAAAATAAATATCAAGGCAATGCGGCATTAGAAAATCAACCTAAGGAAGACCAAGGAAAAACCGCTGGAGAAGATGTTTCGCTAGAGACCGATACTGCAACGGTAGAAGATGTCGCAGGTGATGAGAATATTTTAGGAACTGATTATTGTACAGTTAATGCAAAAGATGGCACAGAGTATTCTGTTTTTTATGATGAGACCACCAAAGAGATTAATGTTCGAGACGAAACAAACGATGTGTGGTATGATGAAGGCAGTTTGGGATATTACGAGGCGATTGATGGTGCAAGAGTACAATGTGAAAAACAAGTAGCAGGTTGGGACTTACCGAAATGAGTATACGTATATTAAACACATTAACCGATAGTGCTTATCAATCTGTATCATTTGTTACAGAGGAAAGCGAAGACGTTACCCTGACTTTAAGATTTGTTCCTAGTCAAGAGACGTGGTATTTGGACATAGAAAGCGAATCGTTAACCACTAGAGGGTTGGCATTAACCTCGTTTGTAAATATCTTAGACCCGTATAGTAATAATATGACTTGGAGTTTATATGTTTGGTCGGAAGACGGATTTGACCCGTGGCGTATTGACGACTTTACGACTGGTAGAATTAAATTAGGCGTTTTTGAGGGCTTAGAGCGAGCAATTATGCAGGAGTACCTAAATGTCCCAAGTGCTAGTTAATTCCATTTCTCCGGCTAAAAAACAGCAAAGAATATATCGTCTTACTGTACAGAATGTTGACGAATATGGATTTCCGATAGATAAAAAGGCTATCATAATCGAAAACCCCATTTCTATTAAATTTTCGGTAAATAGAACATTGTTTGCTGAAGTAAATACACTAGATGCTGAAATTTATAACCTCAAGCCAGAAACATATAATCAGCTTTTCTTTGATTATTTTAACTGTCAATATCGTACAGTTGTGTTAGAAGGTGGATACGAGACAACAGGATTAAGTACAATTTTTGTTGGCGATATGTGGAGTTGTTATACTCATAGAGAGGGAGCCAACGTTATTACTAAAATGCACTGTATTGTCGGCTTAAAATCATTATCTGCACAAAGTGATATTACTCTTAATGGAGTATCTAGGGATAAAGTTTTAGCCCAAGTGTCTAAGGATATGAATTTAGACCTAGAGATATATTCGGGTGCAGATACGAAGTTTACTCGTCCTGTTACGTTAAGAGGTAACTCTATGGCTATTGCTCAGCAATATTCTGGGGATAGTGCGTTTATAGATAATCGAAAACTTATTATCTTAAATGATACTGATTGTATAAAAGGTTATGTTCCGCTAATTAATGATGAATCGGGGTTATTAGGCGTTCCTCAGCACGAAAATGCTTTATTGAGTGTAGATATAATCTTTGAACCACGTATGATGGTTGGGCAAATTATAGAGATTAATTCACGTATACACCCAATGTTTAATGGACAATACAAAGTATATGGTATTAAGCACGAGGGCGTGATTTCAGGGGCAGAGTCAGGAAGAGCTACAACTACTCTTGAAATGTTAGTAGGTTCACAAATTTACGGGAGATTCGGCGTTGTTACACCCAGACACGAAAAAAAGCCTAACTGAGGCATTACAGGCTTGGTTTAGTAATTTTTCCCAATCGTTTAATGCTATTAAGGTTGGGCGAATTACTGGGGTTAATTTCTCAAACCAAACAGTAGATGTTCAGATATTGAATAAAATGAAAGACGAAAGAGACCCACGTGTCCAAAAATTAAGGGACTATCCATTACTTCAGCAGGTTCCCTTTGTGGTATTAGGCGGTGGAAATAGTCGTTTAACTTTTCCTATAAAAGTTGGGGATAATTGTCTGCTATTGTTCTGCGATTATGAGATTGACAGATGGTGGGACACTGGCGAGGCTCTCCCTGCTACGTATGATAGAAGACACAATATTTCCGATGCCTTTGCGTTAATCGGTGTTCATTCTATGGCAGATTTAATTCAGGGGTATAGCAACTATGTCCGTTTGCAATATTCTAGCAGTTCTGGTATAACTATTGGAGAGAAGATAGAACTTCAAAATGCTGAAACAGAGGCTACTGGGAAGTTTACGGCGACTGAATTACACGCAACCACGGCGGCTACTGGGACTTTTAGAAGTGCTGACAATAAAACAATAACTGTAAAAGACGGAATTATAACGGTGATTGCATAATGAGAGTAAGAACACTTGATAGTAACTGGGACTTCAATTTTGGCAGGAGTAGGTCTGACTACGCCAAAGAATCTCTCGGCACTGCTTATGATGTAAAACAGAAGTTGTTATGTTGGTATAACGACTGTTTCTTTGATATGCTTGAGGGCATAGATTATAAGAATTTGTTGGGACAAAAGGGTGGTAAAGCCACAATAGATGCGGCTGTTCAAAAAGTAATTGCAGTACAGCCAGATATAGTAGAATTGGTATATTTTGAGAGTTCAGTTGACAATCGTAAATATACAGCGACAATAAGATTTAAGACAACCTATAATGAAACGATAGAGGTAAGAATATGAGTGATTTGTTTAATGAACAGGGTCTACAAACAGCAACTCGCCAAGAGATTTTGGCTGATTTGGTATCTGCGTTTCACGAGATTTACGGCAACGATGTTTTGTTAGACTCGTCAACCCCTGATGGTCAATGGCTGAATATTCTTGCACAGAAAGGCGTAGATATTCGTGGGTTGTTAATGCAACTTTATAACTCATTTAATCCTGACAATGCTCAAGGAGCGGTATTAGACCAACGTTGCGCAATCAATAATGTGTTTAGAAAGGCAGGAACATTTACCACTGTATCTATAAACATCACTACTGATAGAGCGGTATCTCTTGAAGGCGTAGATGGCAACTATAATAACCCAGAGGCTACTGGATATACAATTCAAGATAATGAGGGCAACAGATTTGTTTTAGTAAACTCTCAATCATTGGCGGCAGGAACAACCCCGTGTTTGTTTAGGTCGGAAGTTATGGGTAGTGTTGTTGTGTTGCCAGAAACTATTACAACCCCTGTTACAATCGTATTGGGTGTTACATCGGTAATAAACCCGACAACTGCGGTTTCTGTTGGCTCTGATGAGGAAACAGATGCCCAATTAAGATTAAGACGTAGACAATCAGTAGCTATTAGTTCATTTGGTTATTTGAACGGTTTGCAAGCTACATTGTTGCAGTTAGACGGTGTAAACGATGCTAAAGTTTATGAAAACTATACATCGAGTACCGATGCTAATGGCACGCCTGCCCATAGTATTTGGGTGGTTATGGACGGTGGTTCGGCAAGTGATATTGCTAATGCGATTTATTCTAAGAAAGCTCCGGGTTGCAATATGAGGGGAGATATTGAGTATACAATTTTAACCCCTGCACAAACACAATTTATTGCTAAGTGGGACGAGGCACAAACTGTTGACTTCGATATTAAGTTTGACATCAAAGCCTCTGCTACCGGGGTTGCTTTCGACATCGATGCTATCAAGCAATACATAGAAGAACATCTTGATTTCAAGATTGGCGATTATGCGGAAACAGCTACTATTACTACGATTGCTCAAGAGGCGATTGATGCTAATGGTGGCGATGGTTATGCTGTCAATGTTTTGGTATCAGCGGACGAGGGAGTAAACTGGGTAGAATACCTTGCCCCGACAGTTGATGGTGTGTATGCGGTTGGTAATATAACAATAACGGAGATTTAGTATGACGGTTATTGATGATTACTATGCTAATTTGCTTATTATGCAGTATCATAATAAGCGTAAAGCACAAGAAACAATAAAATCAAGTACCAAGGCTTTGCCTGATACGTTGATACAAGATATTATTAATGGTTACAATATAGACACAGCCGTAGGGGCTCAACAGGACTTATTAGGAGAATATTTAGGTGTTGATAGATACTATGTTGAAGATGGTGATTTGGTTGCACTTAGCGATGATGATTATCGTATTATCCTGAAGTTGAAAGCGATTGCTAACACGTCTGACCTTTCTCATAAATCGTTGGACGATTCATTATACAGCTTCTTCGGCAACACCATTCGTATGGACTCTGACGGAAATATGGAAATGACATATTTTGTCCCTAAGAATAAAACCCCTGTAATTCTGGCGGCTATTCAGAAAGAGGTTTTGCCTAGACCAATGGGTGTAAGATGTTCTTACATTATTGAGTACGATAAACGGTTCTTTGGGTTCTGTACATATACAACTCAAGTCGCAATTTACAAAACTGGTTTTAGGACATATACTAATCCTGACAAGGTTGGTGAGGTTTTAACTTATGGTAAGAGAGTTGAATTTTAGGAGAGAAAAATGCCACGTTTAACAAGAAAAAATATCAAAGTATTTGCAGGGAACGCTACGAACAACGGTGTATTTGGCTCTCTGCAAGCAAACAATCCGACAACTACTAATGACATTGAGCAACTTCAATCATTGAGTGCTTGGGGTGAGGGGTGGAACGCCGCAACTGAAACGAGTGAGGAACTTCCCCCTCTGGAAGAAATCCAGTCAGTTAGTTACGTTACTACATATCAGCAAGCGTATTTAATGCAAGAGGGCTTGCCTGAGTGGGCGGCTACTGTAACTTATTATAAAGGCAGTTTAACAAAGCAAGTGACACAGACTGGCTTTAGGATTTATTCATCTTTAACTGATGACAATACAGGAAACTTGCTGAGCGATACGAGTAACTGGAAGAAAGTTATGGACTCTGATGAAGGTTATGCTTTCCCGTCAGACATTACAAACGCTTTCAATACAAGACTTCAGGTTGTACAACAAGTTCCAACTCCGGCAGACCCTGATACATACTATTTCGTGGTAGGTTAATATGGTAAGATACAATCAAGCATATAAAGGGACAACTCACATAGGCTGTATTATCAAAAACGGTAAAATCGTTAAGCAGATATACAAAGGCTCTGAGCTTGTCTACAAACTTGGTTTTGACACATTTACGATAAATGCTGGTACTTCTTTGCAATCTTGGAAAGTACCGATGGGGGTAGAGAAAATCCATATTGACTGTGTAGCTTCAAAAGGTGCAGATGGCTCTAAATCCAACGGTGGCAATGGTGGTCGAGTTCAATGCGATATGAATGTAACTGGCGGTGAAACTCTATATATAACTGTTGGTGCTATTCCGTCTAATCAAAATATTGCTTCCTATAATGCTTCAGATATTAGACGTGGTGGTACTGCTTATGCAAATAGAATCGTAATAGCAGGTGGTGGCGGTAGTGGCGTTTCTTCTAGTGGCGATGATAGCCGTACTGTTGTATCTGCTGGTGCTGTTGGTGGTGGTCTTACTGGAGGAAGTTCTGAAACAGTAAGCCATAGAGCAACTGCAAATGGTGCTACTGGTGGTACGCAAAACGCAGGTGGTACTGGTTCAAACAATGGTACTTTAGGATTAGGTGGAAACGGAGGAAATTACTGGGGAACATCTGGTGCTGGTGGTGCTGGTTATTACGGTGGTGGCGGCGGTAACTCATCAGCCGCTCAACACGATGGTAAACGTTATAGAGCTCATTCTGGTGGTGGCGGCGGTTCATCATATACAAATAGCTCTTGTAGTAATGTAGTGCATACACAAGGCTATCGAGATGGCTCTGGTTATATAACAATATCTTATGTTTGGTAGGAGGTTATAATGACTTATTTACTTTATGCTTTATATGTTTTGTTAGGGGCTTTGACTTTTAGAATTAGAGGGGGTTTAAGAATACCATTTACAGATAAGAAGTTTCCGCTTTGCAAGTGGTATTTTGCTGTTTGGATTGCTGTACTTTCGTATCTTTTGAATGGATATGACCTCGCAATGATTGTAACAGCCTTTATCGCAGGTAAAATGTGTACTTCAATTTCTGGTTGGGGTACTTACATCGGTGCTTTGTTGATGGGTGGAAAGATAAGCGATACCGATAAGGACGATTTGAACATTACAGATATAGTGCAGAATAAAGTCTTTCCGTTTCTTGGTAAGGCTAAAGAGTGGTGTTCAAAGCATAAAGGCTTAAAGTGGTTAGGTAAAATCTTGCCTGACTCTTGCTATAAGAACAATCCGAAACTTTATGGCTTTATCACCTTGTCTTTGAGGGGTGGTTTAACAAGTTTCATTTTGGGCTTAGCATTTAATGAGCCTCTATTCTTGCCTGTTGGTTTACTTCAAGGCTCTGTCTATTGGTTAGGTGGTTGGACTTGTCGTCATATTTACGATGATAAGAAATACGGTTGGAAAATTAGTGAATGGTATTGGGGAGCTGTCCTCGTATTATTCTTGATTTTATGTAAATTAGGAGCATAAGATGAAGTTCTTTGATATACACCGCATTTGGTCTTATTTAATTGCCTCGATATTGGGCTTTTTAGAGCCGATAGGGGTATTAATATTATGGAGCTTAATATTTATAATAGCTGATATGGCAACAGGCATTTATGCGGCTTTCTGCAAGGGTGATTTGATAACCTCACACAAAATGCAACGGACGATAGTAAAGTTCATAATGTACAGTTCATCTATAATGTTACTTGAGGGTTTGGACGTATATCTTATTACCTTTGCAGATTTGAATTTAGCAAGAATCGGTGCTACTATAATTTGTGGCATAGAGTTGTACTCGATATTTGAAAATTGTTACAAGGCAACTGGTAATGTAGTTTTTAAGGTTCTCACTCAAACCGTTAGGAAAAAGGTTAAATCAGAGTTAGGCGTAGAAACAGATGAAGATGATTTGCAAAATAAAAAATAATTAATATATAATGTATTTGAGCTAGGGTAGCTCCCGAAAAGCGAAAAGCCTATCGCCTGCTCATTTGTTTTAATAGGCTGTTGTAAAGGACTGCAATTATGGGTATGAAAGATTATTCGAGACAAAAATTTGGAAAAATAACTATTTTGGATTTTTCTCATAAACACCAAGGGCGTTATTATTGGAATTGTAAGTGCGAGTGTGGAAATTTAAAAGAGATTTGTATCACTGATTTAAAGACGGGAAACACAAAAAGTTGTGGTTGTCTAAAGTCTGATAATCATATAGCAAAAATAGATAATTTGAGTGGGACAAGAATCCATAAGATTTATCATAATATGAAAAATAGATGCCTTAACGTAAATAATCCTAGATATAAAGATTATGGGGCGAGAGGGATTGAAATATGTCCAGAGTGGTTAGAGAGATATAACGGTTTCCTTAATTTTTATAAATGGGCGGTTAGTGCTGGATATAATGACACGTTGACTTTGGATAGAATAGACAACGATAAGGGATATAATCCTGAAAATTGTCGATTTGTATCTCCAAAAGTACAAAATAGGAATACTCGAAGAACTAAAAATATAAAGATTGGAGATAGAGAGATGTGTGTTCAGGATTGGTGTTCATTTTATAATATAAAAGCCCCTGCCATATTTACTTATGCGAAAAGAAATGGAGTAAGTATTCAGGAGGCTTTAATTAGAAGAATTATTTTGAAAAACGAAAAATTTAAAAAAGTTTACGTCAAAAAAGATAAAGGCGGTAACTGACACAGACATAGGAGAAAAAAATGGCACAAGTAGAAGTAAAAAATCTCACTAGTTCTTGGGTGGCTCTCGGCTCTTCTTCAGGAACTACATACAGAATCCAAAATAGAGGAGCAGGTATTGTAATTGCCCAAGAGGCTAGTTCTGCCCCTGAAAGTGGAGATACTGATGGTATCTTTGTTCAGCCATATAAAACTGTTGTATATGAACAAGGAACAGGCGATTTGTATTTGAGAGCATATTCTGGTACTGCAAGTGTAAACGTATCAACGGAGGCATAAATGTTAAGACTTGAAGAAGAGGACATCTATGCAGGAACTGCAACTCCAAGCTCTGGTGGTGGTGGCTCTACGCCGACAGTTAACGTAACAAATAAATCCAGTAGTGCTATTTCAACTGGTGATAAAGTATGGATAAGCCCCAGTGGCGGAAGTTTAGAAGCTATTGATTTCAGTTCGAGTACAACTGGAATTCCAGATAGCGATATAATAGGCAATGTAGTTATTTCTGATAGTGGAATTGCGGTTGGTTTTGGTAGTGGTTCTTATATTGATATTGGTGAGTTAGCGATGGCTAGTGCTAATACGTGGAGCTTAGAAACTGAAATAACCACAGGAAATAATATTTCTTCTCCACAGAACATTTTTTCGGAGGCATACAGTCTATCAAGTTCTTGTATTCAGATTAATAATAATAAACTTCAATTAAATCTTCGAAATCCGGGAAGCTCGTCATTTTTATCATATATAGTAAGTTCATCTACTTTATCTGCAAAAACGAAATACAAGATTAAAGCCGAATTTACAGGAACAGCATATAACCTATATATTGATGATGTTTCAGTAGGCACATATAGCAGTACGACAAAGCTAGAAAGCATAAGCTGGGCTATTGGTGCTTGTCCCACTGGTTCATATACATATCCTTTTGGTGGTTCGTTAGATACAACTAAAACAAGTGTGAAAATAAATGGCACGCAAGTTTTTCCTAAAATAGTTACGACAATTAATATTACTGAAGATTGTTATACTGGACAAGCCAAAGAGGATATTGCCATTAATGCAAGCGGTGCTGTTGCTGTTGTTGTAAGTCCGTCTCCTATTCAAAAAGGTTCTTTCAACAGTACAACTCAACAACTGACTTTGTACAATTCGTATATTACAGACAAAATACAAAATAGTAGTTTATCAGATGAAGCTAAAACTGCATATCTCACTTCAATTGGTGATGATGATAGTGTTTTCGATATGACCACCGATGTATCGGTTGATTTTGGATTGGAAAATGCTAGTTTTTGGGCATTTTTGAGTTCAACAAATATATTGATTACGGTAGATAAGACGACACCTGCAAGTATGAATTTTATCGTAACAGAGGGGTCGTTAAATATCGCTGACTGGGTGTCATTTGCTGATGTTTTAAGTCTTGAGGGAATGGAGATGACTCCTGAACAGGCTCAAGAATCATTTGCTGAGTATGTAGCAGATGAAAGTGTTTTGACGACATCTGGTACACTTGGTAACTTTTCTGTGGAGTTTAATTAATGTCATCTCTTGCTTGGGATATAGCAAAGAATACTACGCTAAAGCTGGAAGCTGGTTACCAAAACGATAAGGACGATAGAGGTAACTGGACTTCTGGCGTAGTGGGAGTTGGCGAGTGCAAGGGTACAAAATATGGCATCTGTGCAATGAGCTATCCCAAGTTAGATATACGCAATCTTACTCAATCTCAAGCAGAAGAAATCTATAAGCAAGAATACTGGGTCAAGTCAAAATGTGATTGGTTGCCCGATTCTTTATCAGTTGCTGTATTTGACTATTCTATTCATAGTGGTACAATACAGGCTATAAAGGACTTGCAAAAGGCGTTGGGTATAAAGGCTGATGGCATAATAGGCAATCAAACGCTTTGTGCTTGCAATAGTCAGCCAATTAAAAAAGTGCTTGAAAGGTACTTTGACAACAGGCTTGATTATATGATACGTTGTAAGGGGTGGACAAAGTATTGCAAGGGCTGGATTAACCGCTGGTGTGCTGTTAAGAAAGTTTGTGAAAGTTTAATTTGACGGGAGTCGCCAGTCTTCGACACCAAGTACCCTACGGAAGGCTGAAAGCTCCCACCTAGGAGATTACTATGATGTATCAGGGCGATGATTTAATTAATGTAATGACGGTTTATATTACACCGAAAGAGGGGAGTGAACTGCCTGAAATACAGGCTGTCGAATTAAGGGTTGGAAATTTAAAGAAAAAGTATGAAAACCCAACAAATCCTTTTACAATCAATATTATGCGAGAGGAGAGTATAAAGCTCTCTGCCGTCAATAAATGTTTTGCTTGTATTTGGTATTATGACACCGTTGATGGAGAGCGTAAGCTATTGAAGAAAACTTGTGAGGGTTCACTTGTATTGGCAACCAATCCAGAGGTAATCAGCGATGGCAGATGTAAATGTTAATTTTGTATTAGGTAATGATGAACCGATAAGGGCTGACTTTCAGTTAGAGCCCGATGTTACCTATACTGCCGAGATTGTAACAAGCACAATGTCGGGCAACCACCCAGAATTGAGGGGTAGAGATTTACCCAACCAACACCCTATGGGGGCTATTACTGGCTTGGAAGATGCTTTAGAGGGACTGTCTGACGATATAACCGCTGAAAACAACCGAGCTATTGAGGCTGAAGAGGCTCTTGATAACAAGATTGACTCCGAGGCTGACACTAGGGCAGATGAAATAACTCGTGTCGAGGGTTTAATTTCTGATGAGGAAACTCGTGCAAAAGGGGTGGAGCAAAACCTTGCAAGTTCTATTGATAGCAATCACCAAGCTATTAGCAATCACGTTTCTAACAAAAACAACCCTCATGAAGTAACAAAGTCGCAAGTTGGTTTAGGCAATTGTGACAATACTTCAGACGCAAATAAACCGATTAGTACTGCGACTCAAACAGCCCTCGATAAGAAGGTAAGCAAGGTTTCGATAGCAAATAGGGTTTATGGAACGAACAGCGTAGGTGGACAAACGACCTATGATATAGATTCTTTTGGCAAGGTAGACGATGTCAAAGTAGGTAGTACAAGTGTCGTCACGAATAAAGTGGCGAATCTTGGCACGATGGCAGGGGAATCGACAAGTGATTATTCTACAACTGCTCAAGCAAGTTTGTTGTATGCAACAGCGGCTCAAGGTGCTTTAGCAAGTTCGGCAGTACAGCCTGAAGACTTGGCAACGGTGGCGACAAGTGGAAGTTATGCAGATTTAACAGACAAGCCGACAAATTTTGTCACGTTAAATACTGAACAGGTGATAACAGGCAACAAAACGTTTTCAGGTATTTTTAGATACCCTGCAGGAAAAACGTACGTCACGACAGGGAATGGTGGAACGAGCCTCGGATATTGGACATACGATATCGATGGTGGAAGCAATATCACTTTTCAGACAATGACAGCAAGTACACGGGATATTAATTTCAAAACGAACAATGGTGGAAAGCTGAAATACAATAGCAGTGAAGTTGCCAAGAAAACTGACATTAATAATGGCACGCTTACGATACAGGTCAACAGCGTTGATGTAGGAGAGTTTACTGCGAACCAGTCAACGGCAACGACAGCAAATATCACCGTTCCGACAGATACAAGCGATTTGACAAATGGTGCTGATTATCAAACTGGTACAGATGTCGCAAATGCGGTAGCAGTTGAAACGACAAACAGGGAAAATGCGGACATTGCACTTCAAGGTCAGATTGACGCAATTACTGCAAGTTCTGACGTAAAGGACATTGTGGGTACATATGCAGAATTGCAAGCATACGATACGACGACTCTTGGCAACAATGACATTGTAAAGGTTTTGCAGGACGAACACGAAAACGATGAAACAACGTATTACAGGTGGGTTATAACTGGGGGTGTAGGTGCATGGTCGCTGATAGGTTCAGAAGGTCCGTATTATACAATCAGTTCTGCAAACTCAACTTTTGTGACAAAAACAACGGAAGTCAATGGTCACGCATTATCAGGCAATATTGCTTTAACGGCGAGTGATGTAGGTGCATTACCTGACAATACAGTTATTCCAACGGTCAACAATGGTCAATTATCCGTTTCAGTAAATGGAACGAGTGTAGGGACGTTTACTGCAAACCAATCAGGGAATACTGCCGTTAGTATAACAGTTCCAACCGACACGAGTGATTTGACGAATGGTGCAGGGTATATCACGGGCATAACTTCAGGAGATGTTACAACGGCATTAGGATATACCCCGTATGATGATACGAACCCCGATGGTTTTATAACAGGAATCAGTTCGGGTGATGTAACGACAGCATTGGGTTATACGCCTGCCGATTCGGCAAGTTTAGCGGCGGTTGCGACAAGTGGTGATTATGCAGATTTGATTAATACGCCGACTGTTGACCAAGTGTATGATGGTACAAGTTCAAATGCTCAAAGCGGTATTGCGGTTGCGAGTGCAATATCAACAAAACAGGATTCGGCAACAGCTCTAACAACAACCAACACTTATTATGATTCGGCAACTTCAACACTTTATATAGGATAATCAATGTCTGTAATTGAGAAAATATCAATCGGTGGTACTGCTCAACAAATAGGCGGAGATGAGTTTGACGGTCAATGGATAGATACAAATACAACTATAAGTGGCAGTTTTACACTTGCTCCTAATGGTCAACAGGTGTTTTCGTTAGCAGGGTATTTACCTGATTCTACCTATGACTATGAAGTTATATTTGAGATGACTTCTAGTACAGGTGGCTCATCTGGTAACTATGTTGAGTCGTATATATGTTCTGGCAATAGCCGTAGTAGTTTTACTACACGTTCAATAAGAATGATAACTCGAGCCTCTGCTAATCAGATTGGGGGAATGACTGTTGTTGTTCCTATTCTGGCGAGCAATCAGAATGTTCTTGTATATACTTATTCAGGAAGTAACGGAAACTCTACATTTGGTTTATGGGCGAGAGGCTATCGAAGAATAGGCAAAAACGGAACGCATAGCAACTATGTTTCCTATATTGATTATCAAGGTGAAAACTATCCGATTGGTGGTGATTTCCTAAACGGTGATTGGATACCAAGTGATAATGAGGCTTTGTTTAGCTCCACTCTTGCTAAAGAAGAAATGCAGGCGATTGATATGAGTAGCTTTTTGCCGAATGACGGTCAAGCATATTGGGTAATGATTAGTGCTACGGTAACAACAGGAGCGTCTTCGGGAAACGCCGCGAATGTTCGCATTGGACATAATAACGGTGTGTGGGATAATCCTGTTGTTTGTCAGCATGTTACAAGAACAAACTCTAATATGACTTGTGCTGGCAATATTTTAGTACCTCTTGCAGGCAGAACATTGTATATTAGTAACACTGAAAACGCTACGTCCGGAACAATAACCGTAAGGTTAAGAGGTTATAGGAGAATCGGTACAAATGCTTAGTGATATAAATGTAAAAGGAACGAATCATAAAATCGGTGGGGACATTGCTGATGGACAATGGGTGTCGAAAAGTGCCACAGTATTTTCAGGCTTAAAATGGACTGCTACGGGAACATATCAATATACGGTTCAAGATTATCTACCAGATGATACTTATACATACGAAGTGAGAGTAATGTGCTATGCGACAACAGGAGATGTATCTGGTGATACTTGCGCTTGGTGGGTACGAGAAGCTGTTAATAATGATTTTTCGCAAGTTATGGGATATGGCAGAACTAGGACAAACTCTTATACGGTTTCTGGAAACTCTGGCATACTTCCGTTAAAACAAGAGAATGGTGTTTTAACATTGGAAGTTAGTGTTACTAATATAGGTTCAGCCGGAACAAATAATAACGGTCTGTACTTATCAGGTTATAGACGACTTGGCGGTGTGCCTATACCTGCAGTATATTATACTTTGACAATTAATCCGACACCTGCTGACGCAACGGTAACATTCAGCACAGGCACAGTATCTGGCAATAGCTGTACGGTTGCCGATGGCACAAGCGTTACATATACAGTAGCAAAAACAGGGTATGCTTCAGAAACAGCAACAGTAACTGTAACTGCTGACCAGACAATAAATGTAACGTTAAGTGAAAGCCATTATACACCAGACCAAGTGCTTTATGAATCCTCAACAGGTGGTGCAAGCACAACACTTAACTTATTAGATGATGGTAAATACCAAGTTATCTGTATTGCAGGCGGTGGCGGTGGTGCTTTCTATGGATTACAAGGTGGTGCCGGTGGTGGCTCTGGCTCTGGCTTTAATTGTATTTTTCAATTAACAGCAGGAAACTACGCAATAGCTGTTGGCTCTGGGGGAGCAGGTATAACAAATGGAACTGCAACAACTGGTGGTGATTCTCAATTTGGCACTTGTTATGCTAGAGGTGGAGTCGGTGCGACTGCAACACTTCAAAAGAAAACAGCTGGCTCCGGAGGTGCAAGTCCGACATTAACATATACAAGAACAACCACGACTTTAAATACATCAGGAAACGCTGGAAACACTTCAGGTACTGGGGGTAGTGCTGTTTATGGTAATTATGGCAAAGGCGGTTATACACAAAATGCGACAGCCTACGCTGGTACAGCAGGTTATGTAAAAGTAATATATATAGGAGAATAAGAATGGACTATTTTTATATTCAAAACGGACAAATTATCGGGTGTGGACAAGCACAATGCCTTAACGACGATATTATCAATGTTGAAGTTACGCCAGACATGGTGGACTACAACGATAATCCGACTTGGGAATCAGAGCGTTTCAAATGGCAATGGAAATGGGACGGAGAAAAGATTATCGAAAACCCTGAATTTGAAATTGAGGAAAAAGCCCACTACAATGAGGCAATGAGGCAAGCAAGAAGTGAGGCTTATGCAGGCGAAACAGACAGTTTGGTTGCTCGTAAAATTCGCAAGCAGGCAATTAATGACTGGTCAGAAGATGATGAAGCCGAGTTTGTTGCCGAGATGACCAGAATTTCAAACGAGATTAAGGAGAAATATCCTTATGCTGAATAAAATACTTCTATTTCTTGCCTGTTTTTTTGGCGTTCTAGCGGTGGTCTGTATTTTTTGGATAAACATACAGGGCAAACGGATAGACTCGCTGAAATCGGCAAAAACAATGCTTGAATCGAATAATAATCTTTTGATAAAGAAACTGGAGAAAGAACATAATGACAAACTGGAAGTCAGTAGGAGAGCAGCGGAAATCGAGAAAGCGATTAAAGCTGATAAGAGCGGTTTCGACTGGAATTATGATTTGTCTGCTAATCCTGTGTTGGCTACTTTTAAGCAGTTGCACCACAAGTAAAGAGTATGTAGAATTAGAACGTGAGCCGATAACTTGTATTGACTCTATGCAAACACCTAAAGATATACTTAACTGCTTAAACGAATACGCCACGAGATATTGATGAAAGTAATATACACTAAAGTTTCTGCTGATACTTGTAGAAAGAATCGGAACTTCTATAAGAATCACGTTAGAAGAGCCTTTATAATATGGCTATCTTACAAAAATTTTTTTGATGGGATTTTTACAAAAAAAGAAATAAAAGAAGCTCAAAGGGGGAAACTTCCTTCAGACTGTAATATTCACCATAAAATGCCATTATCAGGAAATGCCGACAACAATATCGTTAATAGTTTTGCCAACTTAGTTGTTATTCATAAAAAAACTCACGAACGCATTAACCGAGAGATATTTCAACCTCAATTAAATCCAATAATTAGAGCCCCCGTAGGAACACAGATTGAGATAGATATTCCAGAATTTGGTTATGTTGACAGGCGTGGCATAATTGAAGAAAGAGCAAAAATTAAAAATTTATTGAAAGAATACCAGAAACGTGGTAATAAAAAATAACGTGGCTAGGGTCGCTCCCGAAAACATAGCAACTCACTATGCCGCCACTCTTTCTTGAATGAGTTTTTTATTTGGAGAAATAAAATGAAAGAAATTTGGAAACCGATTGAGGGTTTTGACGGATACCTTATCAGTAATTTTGGAAGAGTGTTGTCCTTGCCCAAAAACAAATATCCCACTCATAGAATTTTAAAAAATAATGTTGACCATTACGGATATAACACAGTTTGTTAGTGTTTGGAGCAATAATTCACCCCGTTGCGTATAATAATACAACATATAATTATTCCGTTGTCAAGCGGCGACTAATGCACTTTAATCTTCCCCTTTTTTATATACTGCTGTAATAGTTCTTTCTCTTTATCGTAATCGTGTGGCACTACGTAATTAACAGGATTGTAGAACGTTGGTGTCCGTCCGAAATCAAACCCGTACAAATCTATGCTTTTAGCCTTAAAGTGTAGGCAGATGTCGATTGCCATAAACCCAGATGACGGCTGTTTGCCTATCATTTCTTTCATTAACATACGTTCAGTATTAGCAAGGGTTATAGCGTTATTCTTCCACGAACTCGACCTGTTGACTACAAATTGTGCTTTATATCCGGCAATCTCTTCGGGGGTTATTACACAAGCCAGTATAAGTAACCCTGTTTTAGTACCTTGGTCTTGCGGTTTATATAGGAAACCTTTATTGAATCTAATAACAAAATCGTGGTCGTCTATCTCCTTTCCCTGCTTTTTGCCGAATAGTGATTTAGCGTTACCAACAATAGCAATACGTTTACCTTTGATGTATTTTTCGATAGCCAATATCTCCCCGTATTTATGTTGGCTGAAAATATCCGATTTGTCTTTACCTACGAAGTGTAGGATATAAGCATCATCTTCGGGTATCGGTTGGTTGTAGAATCGCTTATGACAATAGTTAAACTTCTTATCTATGAAGTTAAGTAAGTTGCCCATAGCCATATTGATACACGTTTCATCGTGAAACCAATCTTTAGTTGGTATATCCGAAGTTCTCTCAACTGTAAGACATCTTTCGGTAAACCCGTATCTGCGTAGGCTATCGAGGTTCATAACCATCATACCTGTAAGCCCGTACTTCTTGTGCCCAATAACCCTTGCTTGGTATTGCCCGTATGAGTGGGACTCGCAAAGGTTAATATATGGACACGGGATATTCCATAAGTCGTCTAACGGTTTTTGACATAGGGTGTCAGCATCAACGTAAATGATTTTCCTATATGGTAGTTCGGGAAGAAATAATTTCAAGTAAGCGGCATTGCTAATCCTATCTCTGTCGCTACGTTTCCTGAAATCTTTTGTTAGTTTAATTACTTTGGTTTCGTTTTGCCCGATACGTGGGACTTCATATTCTGCCACGACTACTACTTTAGCTTTAGGGTTGTACTTCTTATATGAGGCAATAGATACTCTTGCCATTAGTTCATAGTTCTTATCAATGCAGAAAACGATTATCATTCAAAATCTCCTTTGAGGGGGTAGAGAGTGTCCAGTAAGATATGTGGAAAGCATGAATCAGAGACACTGAAACACTCTCTGTCGGGAATAGTATCAGACATATTTCTCATTTTAAAATCATCTCTTAAAGGAGAATCTTTCACAAACATATTACCATAAATACTTCGAGGTGCAAGTGGAGATTGTTCCCGAATTAATGGCTTGAAAATTTCCTCTAACATCAAAAAGTTGCCACGGTTATATGTGAATGGTAAATGTAGAGAATAGTCCAAAATCGGCAATTCGTGTTTTAACAGCCAATTTTTCGTCTTACAGAGGGTTTCTTGATAAAGTGGTGTCCCAACCCTAATTTCGCCTAAAATCCCTCTGTGGTAGTTCGGGAACGTTTCTAAGGTGGTGTCTTTAAGAAAAAATATATCGTCATACATCAGAATGAAGTTTTCACCTATATCTGAGTTTCTGATTGCTTGAGTAACTTTCCACCAATGGTTTATGGCAGGGTAACCTATATCATCGCAGGGAATAAACTTAACATTTCTTACAAACCTAGGTAAATATCCACAGATGAAAACACGACCCAAATCTAGAATATGAGATAAGGAGCGCAAGCTATACATTAGTTCTAAGTCATTATTTGGAGATTTTCTGGTAATGTATAAAATATCCATTTGACTCTTCTCTAAAGTTTGTTATCATATTTTTGAAATGTTAAATTCGGATTATTCATTGATAAATTCCTCCCACATTCAGAGAGCCTAAAAAGGCTCTCTTTATATTTCATATATACTTTCAATCATCATAGCTAGTGCAGGTGAGCTAACGAGATAAACTCGTTTTCGTTTATCGCACCCTTGTGGCTGAGCAGAATATATCATATTGTGGCGAGATAGTCTATTTGTAATTCGTCTCAGCGTGTTTGGATTAAATCCAAGTTCCGCTCTGATTTCATCAAATGAGGGGTACTCCTCTGTTTTGCATTTGAGGTAGATGTAAAGATATACCTCTATCACACCTTTTGATGATAACGCTTTAAATATATTTTTATAACTCTTCACTTATCTTCTCCTTTAACTTCTTGTTGCAAATTTTAGCAAATTCTTCATTAGTTAGTCCGTGTTCAAGTAAATAATCTTTATAATCCTTATGGGACATTTCATCTAAAAATCTTTGCCGAAATGGATTCTTTATCTCAATAGGCAATCTTCCCTCGTGATATGCTGTATGTTCTTCGTATGTGAGTGGAATAATGTTTCTAATATCCCACCGTAAAAGCTGATGTCTTCTTGAATAATAGTGGTGTCCTACAACATTTTTTCGTGAGCCACTTATGTAACTTTTCTGCATTGAAGCCCACACTTGTATTAATCTGTCGTTTTCTCTTTCAATTCCACCATTCATCAGCATTTAATCCCTCCAAAATAGTTTGATACTTCTTACTTTCCTTTGAGCCTTGAACGTTTGCAAATTCCATATCGTGTAAGATAGTGTCTATTGCCTCTGTGGCTCGCTCCTTTCTTGCCTCGCTCCAAGAGTGTTCCTTTAGAACACGTCCTTTGAGTAGGTCAACGATTTCTGCTCTTTGACCCGGAGCAAGCGGTAATATCTTAATTGCCTTCCAAACCATTTGTTTAGTTTCTTCAGTTAGCTTATTGTTACAGTAAGCTACCTCGATAAGCCCTATCAGTTCTTTATAATGAAACTTTAGGTCTCTTTTGGTTTCGAAAGACGAACACCCCGAGTTCCAAAAACAATCAAGCAGGGAGTGAAACGTCCGATTTTGCTTGGCACTTTTGTGTTGGGTTTCTGACAGAAAGTCCAAGTACACTACGTCTTGCTCTTCTAACAAGGACACCAATTCTTCTTGGACTTCTGCCAGTCTCTCAGGGAGATTTTCTTTGGTTATTTTTATCATTTAATTTATCAGATTCCCATTTTAATACGTCCGATTCAGAACACTGTTGATATTTAAAAGGGTTTTCTTTATATTCAGTGCTGTCTTCGTATTGTTTTACCAAAACTTTAACCTCTTTCTTTCTGTCTATCTTTGTAGAGTCTTTGTAATAAAAAATTTTACTCCACATTGTTGGAGTTCCGTCTTTAAGCCAAAGACGAGACCAATACCTCACTTCGTAAAATTCGTAAGCCATATTGTCATAGACACCCTCTCTTGTAAGATTTTTATAAAAGGTCGTTTTTTTATCCATCTTTCCTACCAAGGTATATTATCGTTCAACTCATCGGGTTGTGGCTCCGCTGGTTTAGCAATATTTGTCAGTTGGTCATCAGTCATACGTTTTGATTTATCATCAATGCTGATTGACAGATATGGCTTATTGTTCTTTGCCATCTTTTTCCATACAGCCAACTGATATATTTTACCCTCAACATTTAACTCGCCCTTAAAATCAGGTTGAGTATCTTTTGTTTTATTATTTGTAAAAGCTGTTCCTTTATTTTTCTTGTTGTCCATCTTGTTTATCCTTTTTCAGTTCTTTTTCTTTTTTCTCAATATGCTCTTTCATAGTTTCGAGCTTTCCTGTATTCCAAGCCTCTCTCTTGGCGGCGTTACGTGCATTTTTAACAACACCTTTCAATAATATCATATCGTCCGCCCAATCTATTCTACCAAGCCAATACTCGTATGTCTGTACAAGAATACCTAACTGCTGTGCAACTGGTTTCAATATTTCTTTCGCCTTGTCTACAATGGTATAATCGTTATCGTCTTTTCCATATTCTACCCACGTGTTAAAATTCTTTGCGTTGTAGAGATAGCGACCGACACCAAACATTACTGCGGCTCTTTTGAAAGCATCAGACAAGCCACCTTTCTCTGCCTCAAAGTCAGTATCTCCTGCACCGTCTGAACGTGTGATTTTTCCGATGGTAAGATTGCAAACGATTCGACCATTTACTTCTTTAAAGTCGCAGTTCCAAAGTCCAGCACATACCTCATCGAGTCTGTCCTGAACATCTCGTGAGTCGATATAAACTAACATATTTGCCTTTACTGGTTTGTTAGTGTCTATGGGACACTTTCTTTGTTTGTCCCAGTTTGATTTGTTACCAACTCTCCAACTCAGTTTCTCGACAGGAAACGGAGCTTTAAGTTGTACTAAAATATCTTCCATTAACATTGATTCCTCCTTTTGTTATTCTTCCTTAATATATCATTAAAAAACTTATTGTCAATATATTTTATCAATTTTATTTTTCTTTCTTTCTATAAACGTATAGTCGTGCCCATATTTAAGTATAAATAAGCGTTTCTTGATTTTGTATGTATCCGTTTCAAACCCCTTTGTGTCAACAGCACACCAACGATTCCCTTCTTGATATACGAAGTCTGCAATGTACGATATTTTACGTAAAACCCCTTGCCGAGTATTGATAGATGGTATTAACTCAAAAGGTACTTGTCGTTTAAGGTTAGAGATTATCTTTCCCCTTTCTAAGAGTTTAAGTCTACACCATTCTTGGTATTCGTATTTCGAATCGAACTTTTCTCCCTCGATAGAGACTACCATTTTGTTGTGGTATTTATTCATCTTTCCTCCAAAATAGTGAGCAGTGGCAATGACCGTATTCTAAAATATCGTGCATACACAATGGAGAGCCACAATATCTATCAGGGTTATTACCATCACAGGGACAACGCTTGATGTCCCCATTGTGGAAAAATTGTATTTTTGCAGAGATTATCTTATCGGCATTTTTAACATCAAAGTTATATCTTCGACAGAACGTTTTGATGAAGTTTTTTAATTTATATACATCTGCATTATAGTTATAACCACAATCGGGACTACAAAAAACAATTCTTTTAGGGTTAGTTATTTCGTTTCCACAATATTTACACTTCATTTATTCCTCCACGTGATGATAAGTTTTGCCGTTCCATTCCCATTTTCTCTTTAGGTTAATCTGCCACTTGCGGTTGACTTCTTTTTCTATGTAATCCTTATCAATATTCTTTAGGTCGCACCGTTCAAACAGCTTTTCGTGTTGCTTTGCCATTTTTTCTAAATCAATCATCTGTTCTTCTCCTTGCAATATTCTTTCCATTCTTTTTCTTCTTCCCAATATCCGCAGTGAATACAATAATGTCTTTCACCAAACGGGGTTTCCATAAATGTATATTCGTGGAAACCTAACCAACATAATATACGTCTAATCATTGTCTTTCTCCAAATCTGGTAAACAATCTAGCAAGCAAGCACTCTCTACCCTATTACAATCCATTTGAGCTACTATTCCACCAAGGTCATTTTCAGCAATAGAACCCTGTTTAATATTGTTCTCTTTTGCCCATTTCAAAAACCAGTCGCTTGCGTCAATATAACCTTGTAAATATCCTGCCACCACTCTCGGCTCGTCTGCGTGTCTGCAAGTAAAGCATTGGCAACCTGTTTTAATCATCTATTCTTCTCCTTCCGTTTTAAGGCTTAATTTATTTAACTCTGCACCTGAATATTTTGCCTTACCTACGTATTCAAATAGGTCATCGAAATCACATAAAACTTGCTGTTTAATAGTATCGCCTTGTATATAAGATACTGTATCATCAAGCGAGTTCCACCACGCAACTCTTACTCTAGTGCCTAGTTTTTTGTGCTTAAATATATGTCCTGCGTAGTTGCAGACGTGCGATACAATTTCCTCGCCTTTCCAAATGTTTTTATTTAATTCGTGTATGGTTGTTTCGGTCATCTATTATTCTCCTAATACTTGTTTTATCTTGGTCAAATATGGTTTGACTTGCTCACGAATAAAATTGCTCTGTTCATAGGCATAAAAAGCCTTTAGCCAGTTGTTAGCTTCTTTCAGCAGACTTTTGAGCTGTGATATTTCTAGGTGCTGTTTATCTATCAAGTTTCCATATTGCTCAGCTCTTAAAGTCTGCTCTCTTGCATAACAAGCACACTCATTGTCCCTATCCTGATTTTCACAATGCTTGTCATATCGGCACATCTCGCACCACCTCCATCTCATTATTCTTCTCCTAATACTTGGTTGATTTTTGCGAGCAGTTTATCGTCAAAAGTCCCCTCAAAGAGTTGCACTTCATTTGAGCCAAATACCTGTTTTGTGATTTGTTGACGTACTTCTTTCAGCAGGTCTTTGAGCGTATTTATCTCATCATTTGCTTTTAAAAACATTCTCTTAACTTCGTTATATTCGGTTAAAGATACATAATATGTTGGTTCTTTATCTATGTTTTTCATTTTTCATTCTCCTAATACTTTATTGATTTCAACGAGCAATGTGTCAGCTCCATCTGGACACCACGGGGAATTGTCATTAGTTAAAAACTCAAAACATTCTCTACACTCTTTCAGCAGTTCTTTGAGCTTGGTGTTTTCAGATTCTAACGTCTGTATTTTTCCTTTTAATTCAAACAATTTTTCTTTTTGTCGGTATATCTTTATCACTTCGTAGTTCTTTTGCGTTATTTTAGTCATCTTTTAACTCTTTTCTTTTCTTCCATTCTTTTGTTAAGATATTCATATATTTGCTCTACTTTTACCTCTATAAAATCTGCTTGAAATCCCATACACTCCCACATCATTTGTTCTACAAGTGCAGATATATCTTTTGCTAATCCTTCGTCACAATTTCTTAAAGGTGAAAAATATTTTAATACTCTAAACTCTTGTTGTTTCTTCGTCATTTTCCACCTACCTTAAACTCCTCACTGCTTACAGCTTCTTGCCAAGTTGGATATTCTACAATAAGTTCACACGTTTGTTTTATCCAGTCAATTTTATCTGTGCAGACTTTTCCTGTATCAACTATCCAATCACAAAGTTCATAATCTTGATTATCAACATAAGTAATTACAATCTTTGCTTCAATTCTTTTGTGAAAATAAACTTGCCCTACTTTTATCATTCCTCATTCTCCGTCTTAAATAGGTCACCTATGTTGGCTTTACTCTTGCCGAGATAACACCACTCTTTTTTAATTCTTGTTTTTGGTGTTTCCCAGGCAGTTTTTCCATTAAAATAAGTGTATGTTATAATTCCTTTATATTCTAAAATATTTGTTATTATCACTTTTTGCATCGGGAAAGGTTTGATATAAAACACATCGCCGACTTCTGGTGTATCTTTACTCATTTCTCTAACCCCCTACAAGCTATTGCTAATCCTAAAATACCTATTGCTAGGCAAAGTCCTGTTAAAACAATCATAGTTTTTCCCCTGTTATCTGTTCAAAAATGTATTTGCCGTCTTCCGGCTCAACCATATTTCTTAATACTTGCCGTTTATCTATGCCCTCAAACTTATACTTTGCGAGGTCTACCTGTTTAAAATTTTCCAAATCCTTTATATTTGCGTGGTGTGCTCTGTAATTATCAATTTTAGGTGTGAGCAATGTTTTATCGCTCCAGTATAAATGATTACCAAGTTCAAACTGCGGTTGTATAAAAGGTTTATAATACGGCTTTATGTTCTCAATTACATACGGGCATTTATTAAAGTGTTTTAAAAATATAATTTCCTGCCATAATTTCATATCCGGGTAGATTGCCTCATTTTGACTTTTCCAAGTACACATTGCTCTTGTCCTACTATGACTTTGGCAAGGTGGACTTGCCCATATAAAGTCAAACTCGTGGTAATGGTCTAATAAATATTGGTGTGCATCACCGACAATAATCGTGTCATCGGGGTAAAGGTCGTGGTAGCAATCCGCAACGGACTTATTCCACTCAACGGCGGTTATTTCGTGCTTGTCGCCCCACAATCTGCGGTTTCCACCAACTCCGGCATATAGGTTAAGAATTTTCATCACATCTCCTGATATTGTTTATGTAGTTGTTCATATTCCCAATGGTCGATATTATACTTCCCACAAAACTCCTGCTCGGTCAGGTCAAACAAGTCATCTTCGTCATACGTCGTCATCATCAGCCTCGCTTTCTATGTCGTCTACCTCAATATCGTCGACATCGGAATAACAATTCATTTCCCAATCGAAGTCATTTTTGCTTGTTCTCAACATATCTTCGGCTTGCGCTCGTGCGTCTTCTTCGCTGTATGCCTCAATTTCTTCTCGGGCATAAACGCTTGTCGTGCCAACAAATGTTACCGTATATGTTTTTGTCGCCTTGTCCTTGTTTTTTCCCCAGTCTTTATCGTAGTGGTCTTGAACGAATTTCTTAAATTGACCATAACCTTTAAAATCGTCGGTTTCAATCTCCGCACCATACTTTGTCTTGACTATCATTTATCTAACTCCTTTATGCGGTCAAGATACCATCTAGCCTGACTCATATCCCATCTTGTTTCTCCATGTTCTGCGATATCATATAGACCCGTAAATGCTATCTCAACCTGTTTGGTCAACTTCTCGACTTTTTCGACCAATTCATCCTTTGATTGTGTGCTATCGGTAGTCGGTGGAAAGGCTAGGTTGTTTTCATAATCTTCGTAATCAGTCATTTGTCAGCCTCATCAAATCTTTTATTGCCTGTGTTTCATGCGGAGATAACTCCACGCTATCCTTAAACTCATTAAAAAAGTCTTGCAGTAAAAACATACAGTCCTGAATATCTTTTCTGTTTTGCCTAAGTGCTGTTGCCTCTGCTTTATAAACGTTTTCCATATCTTCCATTTTTAATCTCCAAAGGTGGGGGTTCAAAGGTTTGGGAATCTACTTATAATTTAGGTTAACAATGAAGAACCCCCGTTGTGTTAAAGTTTCCTTATATAGTTTGCTAGTTCCGTGGTTATTGCATTATCTTCTAGTAAGTGGTAATATTCTCCACCGTTGGCTACATCAATAGCAATAGCCTCAATAGCATCTTCGTATGCTCTGTCTTCGTCATAGACTTTCTCTCGTCCACAACAAGCCATACCGACACCATTGTTGTAATAACCATAGTCTGTTGTATACTGATAGTATTTATCAGGGTCGTTTTCGATAAGTCTTTGAGCCTCTTCACTCGCTAACTTTCTTACACGTTCATTGAAAATTTCTAAATTCATTGTAATCCTCCTTTTTACGAATCCTAATATAGCAGATTAATTTTTATTGTCAATAACTTTTTTCGAATTATATTCGTTTTCTACTTTCTCTATATCTGCCAAGGCTTTTATGCACTTTTTCTTGTTCTCGTAATAACTTAAAACCTTAACAGCTATCTCAAGTTGCTTGCGTAATTTTTCTACTTCAGTCAAAATAGTTCTCCTTGTCTATTGTTATCTTCGATTCTTTTTAGCGATTTTTCATAATAATCTTTGTTAATCTCACAGCCAAAGAAGTGTCTACCGAGTTGTTGGCAAGCCACTGCTGTTGTTCCACTTCCCATAAACCCATCGAAAACGAATCCGTCTTCCGGGGTTATGTTGGCTATAATTCTTTTCACCATCGGCAAGTCCTTTTCGTTTGGGTGTCCTGTTGTCTTCTGACTACCAACAATAAAGTATGGTATCTTCAGGTTATAATCTTTTGTGAAGTCGATTCTCCTGTCGGTAATGTGAACAGCATATTCACTAGATAACCACGTGTTGTTTGTAAATGGTGCTGGTGCTTTCTTGCATACAGGAATAATCCAGTATTCGAACCCCTTCCTTACTGCAAAATCCAACATCTTGTACACATCACGCTTGCCACCGAATAAAAATATATTCGGGAATTTACAGATTCGTACATACTCCGAGAGAATATCCTCATTGTACCAATCGTTATCCATATTAGTCCACTCTGCCATCTCTTTGTAGATTGTCCGCTTACCAGAGAATCCTCTTCCGTGTGCCTCAAATTGATATGGACAATCAGAACAAACCGCATCGAATGTACCATCAGGAATAGTTGGTAATACTTCGAGTATATCTTGATTTACAATAGTGTCTTGTTTCATTTAATTCATTCTCACGTTATCTTTTTTAGCTTTAATAATGTCCGGCATATTTTCTATCAGGTCAGGTATCATTCTTGCTACCAAGTATTCCATATTAGGATAGTGCCCTTCTTGTCTCTCGTACATCATTATGGTATCAGCCAAGACCTTTAACCCATCTGCGAGTCCTTGATTGTAATACTCTTGAATAATGTCTTCGAAACTCATTTTGCCTCTCTCATCATAAACTCGATAGCTTTAATTGCTGATAGAAATATCCTTCCTTTAAACCCTATTTTGTAGTAAGTATCGCTGTCAATCATATAGCAAAAGAAACCCTTGTAATACCCTATCTGGGTATATGCTTTTATGTTTCTTGTACTTACTACCCAGAACATCATCTATTCGGAGTTCCCCTCAGTATGTAACGTTTATATCTGCAAGGTATACCGAATCTGTTTACATCTTCCACCCAACTATCAGCAAAGACATATCCGTTCTGCTTCATCTCGCTTATCCTCGTTGCTAGTTTAGTTATACCTAATTGCTCAAAAGCCTCCATAGGAGTAATTGAGTGATTGTGCTTAAAATATTCTACAATTAAATCGTGTTGAGACATAGTTGTTTCCTCCTTCGTTAAATATTATAGATTCAAAATAGTTATTGTCAATTATTGATTGTTGTTATTCCCTCTATAGTTTTTCATAATATCCTTCCAAGCCTCAATCTCTGCTTGCTCTCTTGTCATACCACCATCGTATTCCATAATGGCGGCACGCTCTTCAAATAGTTCCTGTAAATCTATCACGCTACTTTCTCCTTCTTCTTACCTCTTACAACATATTCTTCATACTCTGGTTCATAAGTTCCAGTTCTACGGTTGAACCACAGCTTACCGTTTTTGTTATCAATACCACCCATACGTAACTTCTTGATTGAAAACCACGTAACCTTTTTATAGCTTTGACTATCCTCGTTCTCTTCATCGTCAGGGGCTACCATAATAACCACTGTCGATTCTTTTACCTTGTTACTCGACCCTATAAACTCATCAATACTGGGGATAATCGGCAAGTCTTTGGTGGACATATTCTTACGCAAGTGGGATATGGCAACCACCGCAACTTTAAACTCGTCTTGAAGCTCACGAATTGTTTTCATCAATTCTGTGATGTGAGAGTTATCGTTCTCGTTTGGGTTGTCTTTATCAACATAATCTAAGTGGTCGATAATCAACAGGCTAACTCCGTTATCTTTAACTTGGTGGATAATGTCGTTCTTGAGTTGGGCTATGCCGTACCCCTTTTGTCTAGTAGTGATACCAACATTCTTGTAACACCCCTCAGCATACTTTTCTGCCTCGGCGAGTTTGTCTGTGTCGATTTTAAAGTCGCCACTAGCAAAGTCTCTCAAGTTCAAGTCCCAATTCCCGGTTAGGCGTTTGTATTCATAATATGCTTTGGTTGCAAAGGCATCATCAGTAAAGTTTTCAAGTGAGAATATATGAACCTTAAAGTCATTGTTAGCATTATACTGAGCAATCATATCGGCAAGTGATGATTTACCAGCACCACTTCTTGCCCCAATCAGTATCAAGTCCCCTTTCAAAATACCTCTCAGCTTGTCGTCCAAGTATTTAATACCGAACTTGCCAACCTTACGATTGTTCAGAAAATAATTTATTAACCGTCCCATTATACCGCCTCATTATTTAGTTTCTCAAGCCACTTAACAGTTGACATATACCAGTTTTTTTGAATCCTATCAGGTTGGGTGGCTAACCAGTCATCTCTATCTTCAAGTACCCGTCTAACGTTAATTTTATTATACTTATTCAACCAAGTGGTGAAGTCTTTGTCATTGAGTTTGATAACTGCACCTCTCCATTTGTAACTCTCCTCTTTGCTTGGTTTTTCGTCTGCGTATGTCGAGCAATCTTTCGGTAAGGGTGTGGGCTGATTGCTTGCAGAAGCAGACACAGGCTGGGGTGGGTTCTTTTTAGGTCTCCCTGCTCTATCTCTTCTACCACCAAGATTATCACTAAACTCTTTCCACTTTATACTCTTAAGTAATATTTTAAATATATTATTACTTAATACAGATATATGATTCAGATACAGATAGTTTTGATTGTCATTTTGATTGTCATTTTGAAATTCAAATTGATTTTCAAATTGATTATAAGATTTTATAAGTGCTTGATATAGAACCTCTTTTGCTTCTTCTTGGTCTGGGAGAGATAACAAAAGTTTGATTTGCTCTGCAAAGATTCTACAAGCAGTGTTACTCATCGTTATCCTCCTCATCAGGTATTATATCAGACCTACCATTATTCTGGTTGTAAATCGTATGTAACATATCAACGATTGAGGGTATAAGTTCAATAGGGAAAGCTATAACACCGTCAGTTGGAGAGTTAAGCTTTCTCATAGAGATAGTGCCACCCAAGTTTTTAAATATTTCAATGTCTGCTATTCTCATTTCCAAGCGTCTTTCAAAAAGGTGGGTGCAGAACCAAAAGGTTTTTTGCGCTTGGACACAGATAAAACTGCACCCATATTATTAAAATATCCAAACGCATAAATAATAATAAACTCTCTATTTTATTTTGCAAACTCTCTATTTTTAACAGTGGATAAAATCTGAGATTACATTTTGAACTGGTTTCTCATCTTGGTATATTCTCAAGCATACTACCACAGCAACACCAATAACAAATCCGAGTAAAGCACCTAGCACGTGATATTTATTCATAGTAACTCCTTTCAATAAGGTCATTAAAGTT
>JAEIGA010000741.1_pt1 | contig 48435 bp, 34 predicted proteins | sample 9270691 | NCBI WGS metagenome assembly JAEIGA01 (sample SAMN17057246, study PRJNA624740) | gut metagenome | biome: biome; isolation source: fecal sample | host: Bos grunniens | place: China: Xizang | collected 2019 | reverse complement strand
GATGGGAAATCTCCATCCTAAATTCTTCTGCCTTCTTCACGCAATCTTCTTTCATCGAGTTTCTCAATTTGCAATCACTTAGCATTTTAATTTTATTGGCAAAAGCTTCTGCATCTGTAGGCTCACAAAGATATCCTGTCACGCCGTCTACAACATAGTCTTTAATTCCCTGAACATCGCTACCCACAACTGGAATCCCAGACGCTAACGCTTCAATTCCAGCTAATCCAAGTCCTTCTCGTAGCGAAGGAAGAACTGCCATATCGGCACAGTGATTTATTTCCGGAATATCCTTTCTAAATCCAAGAAAAATCACTCTTATGTCTTTTTCTTCCGCATATTTTTGCAGAAAATCATAAGTACCTGAATTTGTCATTGCTTTTCCGCAAATTAAAAACACATACCTGTTATCATTTATCTTTGCCAACGCATCAATTATAACCTTATGATTCTTTCGTACAGATAATTCTCCAACTTCCAAAATTGCAATATCACTTTCTGAAAGCCCCAATGATTTACGATAGCTTGCTCGATCAATTTTGCATTCATGGTATTTTGACGTATCGACTCCAACACCATTAATATGATAGACATTTTTACAAGCCATTCTTTTCATTTGCGCGTAATCTTCTCTATTAATGGTTATAATTCCATCTGTCATCCACGAACAGAGCCATTCCACTCCACCATAAATTATTTTCGTTTTTAAAGAAGAGCCTTTTGGGAAGGTCAATCCATGCGTAGTATATACCACAATACATCCTTTTTCCCGCTCATTCATGGTTGCAATTCTTACAATTGCTCCAGGAATAGGCGTGTGAACATGTACTAAATCAAACTGATATTGTGCTAAAAGAGCTTTATATTGCTTATATGCTGTTAAGCTTTCTTTACTGATTGGAGATGTCGAAGAGAAGTCGATTTGATGAAACAAAACTCCAATAGATGCAAAGAATTCTTCCGGCACAAAGGTTGATACTGAAGTTCCATTTGCTGCGCAGTGAACTACATATCCCATTTCTTGTAGTAATTTCATATCGGAAGTCAAAAATCCTTTCAGAAATCCTCCCGTAGCTGCTACTATTAGTGCGCGTTTCATTCCTCTCTCCTTACTTCTTCTCCATCTGTTGCGCAATATCAGCGTCCACAATTTCCTCGCCAGTCTTACCAATCAGTTGTGCCTTACTTTCTTCACTCAATCCATCGTTGATAATTGCACACATATCGCAAGTGCTACACTTGTCCAGTTCCTCCTTAGTGACTTTACCATCACGATAATCGCGAACTATCTTACTCTCATACATAGAATATGGCTTTTTCATGAACAGCGCCTTGAACTTATGCCATACAACCCACATACCGGGAACCCAGATGTATTTGTGCATTGCAGGAGAAACAGAACCAATCATCCAGCAGTCACGATCACAGCAGCGAACCTTCTTACGAACAGTCTCTGCTTCAGGGCTATTCCAAAGTTCATCCCAAGTCTGGCGGTTTAGGTTACCCATAACCTCTTTATCCTTGGTTCCATTACAAGGCATCACATCCCCATACGGATCAATAAAAAAGGTATCAAAACTCATATCACAAGGCAACAGGCGTTTCTGACCGTAAATGTAATTGATCAGACCATGGTTAAAGTAAGCACGCATCCACTTCTTAGGACTGTTGGACTTCAGTAACCTGTTAACCAAGTCTTCAAAGTTCTGTGCAACCATAGGACGGTCTTTGATAATATTTTTTGCTTCCACAAAATAAAAACTATTATGCAAGGAGGCAGTAGCAAATTCCATATCCATCTCATTAGAAATCTCGTATAATGGAACCAAATCAGGGGCATTCTTGTCCTGCACAGTCATACCAAATCCGACATCTTTCATACCCATCTCACGAAGTTTCTTCAAGGTGGTATAGCCACGGTTGTAGCCATCTTGCAACCCTCGAATCTCGTTGTTGGTTTGTTCCAGTCCTTCAATAGAAATACGAATACCAATATTGGGAAACTCCTTGCAAAGAGACACAATACGGTCAGTAAAGAATCCATTAGTAGAAATAACAATTCGGTCGCTCTTTTTATAGAGTTCACGTACAATTTCAGGTAAATCCGTACGAATAAACGGTTCCCCTCCGGTAATGTTGGTAAAGTACATTTTCGGCAACTTACGGATCGTCTCAATAGAAATCTCTTCCTCAGGTTTAGAAGGAGCTTTATAGCGATTGCACATAGAGCAACGAGCATTGCAACGATAAGTGACGATGACCGTACCATTTAACTTCTTTTCTTTAGACATGACTAACTCTCCTATGCTTTACTCTCTCTTTTAAGAATGTTTCAATTTTATTTATGAACCACTTAGCACATACCGAGAACACTATTGTGCCACAGATGACTGCATACTCCTTGAAGATATATGTCGGCATCAATCCCTTCATATCCTTCTTGTTCTTTCTCTTTGCTTCTTAAGATATAGAATCACATTCTTTTTCTTAAAGTTTTTTCTATACCTGTCAATTTAGCAAGCTTCTTTAATACATAACGAATTCTTCTCTTTTTTGAAACCCGGCTGTATTTTTTCCAAAAGCTATTTCTTTCCATCTTTGAAAAATCTGAAAACAACTCTTTTCTACCACTTCCTACTAGAGTTTTTTTCGCCAGAGACGGATTCATTTTTGACCAGAAGTCATAATCAGATTTTCTCAACTTCAGGCAAGCATTACAAGAATCAAGAATTTCTTTCCCTTTATGACTTCTAACAACAAAAAGCGAGGTTCCTTTATCATCCGCCCATGGTTCATATTCTTTCTCAATTTTCCATGCATCCCCTAAAGTCATATCGGACATATAATTACTGGCTTTAAAATTGCAGTGGTAGCAAGATGGTCGAATATTTTTATTCGAAAGGAATAACCGCATATAACTATTTAGTTCGTGGCTTTCGTTCAGTTGTTTATTATCTCCATACTCTATATGAAGATAATAGTCATGCCACCCGGCATGGCTTTTATCTCGAAAGTTCACTTCGTGAACTTCTGATTCTTCGGAGATATAGTCTAAATAAGACTCCCATACTCCTGGTGATGGCACACCATGACAAATAAAGTCAACCGTATATAGTTTATCTCTTAACTTCAAACCATCCCCAAAACGACAAATAGCAGCTACCTGACACGGGGTTCCCGAAAATAAAACAGCCCGCCCCTGCGTTAGATCCAAAGCCAAGGCCTCAAAAATATGTTCCAACTGACTTTGAACATATTTTGACTTCATAATTGCCGACAGCTCTTCTTTGCTTTCTATCCTTACATGTTTTACAGAATAATCATCACCAAACGCCGCGCCATAAACAACTCCGCCTTTGTCAATAAATGTGCTTGCTATTGCATTAAAGATGCCGCCAGAGGAGCTTTCTTTTCTGATAGATTCTGCAGGGTTATATCCAATATATGTTTCTGTTAAAGGAGCTTCGCTGCTCATGCATTGTACACATTTTTGAACACAACGGCCGCATTTCACACACTGGCTTGTCTCCACAACAGGATAATAAAATCCTTCTTTATCAATCTTCAGGCTTATACATTTTTTAGGACACACATGCGTACACAATCCGCATCCACAGCACATCTTTTTTTCAAAATCTGCAACTGTTACCTCTTGCCTTTTTCTTTTCTCTGTCACAGTCCCCAATGCAGTTTTCAAAAATTCCCTTGATGCAATTCTTTCTTTTTCTAAAATAGCGTCTACTTCTTTGTAATCTATTTCCTTATTCAATATATTGTCAACGTTTTCAATGTTCTTTATCATACGATTCGACAGTTGAAATTTAGCCATTAAATCATATAAGCGAGAATTTTTTGATGTTTTATTATTTTTATCGCGTTCAAATACACAAAACTGTTTTTGAAATATAATTGAAAAAGCTGCGCCATGGAAAGAATCCGTAAAAATATACGATGCATCACGGAAGAGCCTCAAAAACTCAATCGGTCCCACATCATAAGCTTTCTCGTAATTACCGGTCTCATCACTTTTTATGTAGGTGGCTGCATGCGGAATTCCAATCAACTTCATTCCATAATTCTGACAATACTCTTCAATATAGTTACGATATTTCGAACTATCAGAAAAGAAAAACATAAGAACATATGGCTCTGTCTCATATTTATCAGGTCCTATAAATTCAGACCACTGCTCCTTTGTACGCATAAGAGCAGGATCCAAAACTACATATGTTTTCTTTTTTTCTTTAAAACAACTATCCAAAATTACTTTTGCCGTTTTTTCTCGAACTGAAACAAAATCAAATTTCTCAATCAGAGGAATCATTGCGGTGGCTTCCTTTTTAGAAAGCCTATCTCTGGCAATACTTGCTGCATATGAAACCTTTCTTGTCCCTGTTATATCTTTCAAAAAGAACCCTGGTCGTGCTACATTAGGATTCCAAATCTGATCAGATCCACAAATTAAGCAATCATATTCATCTGCTAGCTTTTGCAGTTCTTCATCACCATACACATGATCATTTGTCAAATACCTCCACTGAAATTCCTCAAAAAGTTCTGTTCTCTTCTTAAAAATTCCATCAGCAGGCGTTTTCCTTTTAATTACTCGTTCTAGAATTTTTTTTAATATTTCAGTCGCCCCATACTGTGTCACTTGCTCAATTTTACTTTTATAGACAACATTCACCCCTGAACTATACTTTATCAGGTCAACCTTGGCATCATTAAAATTTTCTTCGATATAAGTTTTTAAAGCATATCCCTGAAGATTTCCGCCCCAGTTATTATTTCCGTGGAATAAAGTTAAAATTCCTACACGCATCTTTATTCTTCCTTAACTTTCATCTTTCAAACCTATATTTTTTCCAGTTTTAATTCTTACGCTCCTTGCAGGACTTCCTACAACAATATCATTAGAATTAAACTTGTGCGTCATCACAGCACAAGTTCCTATTGCCGCGCCAATCCCAATCTCAATACCGCTGACAACTATTGCTCCGCAGTCTTACTGATACATTTTCATAATTTTCTCATAATACTCCCCAATGGTATCGACACTGATGTCCTTACAGTTCATACTGTATTTCTCGCATAGTTCCTTATCGTCCCAAAGTCTCCGGATCTTACTCCTTAAATCCTCTGCATTTCCACTCTCAAACAGCTCACCGGTCTCTCCGACCCGAATCAGTTCCGGGATACCACCGATGTCAGCACCTAAAACAGGTGTGCCGTACATCTGAGATTCCATAACTGAGAACGGGCAGTTTTCATACCACTCAGACGGGTAAATGGAGAACTGAGCCTCTCGAATCAGTTTTTCAAGCGCTTCACCTTTTTGAAACCCAACATTCTTGATATTACCGATTCCATTGATACTGTCTTCCAGCGGCCCGGTACCGGCGAAGATAAAGTTCACATCCGGCAGTTCCTTGCAAACCTTGATAAGTGTACCAATCCCCTTTTCCTCAGAGAAACGGCCAAAGTAAAGGACATAATCCTTTTTTGTTACTTCCTTCCAGTGCACCTTATCTATAAAATTGTGCATTGCAACAGTTTTTTTTGCAAACAGCGGATTGCTGTCCATCTTGCTCTTCATAAATTCAGAACAACAAATCATGGTGTCGATGTACTTGTAAGCACCTTTCAGTTTCCAAAAATAGGCTTCCATCATACCGATTGCCGATTTCACAGTAGAACCGTGAATGCATTTGCCTTTTATGCAGTTTGTATACTTCCCCCCCAAGCACTTGTCACAATTGTGATGTGTATTAGGGTTATTCATCATGTGATTCGGACATACAAGTTGGTAGTCGTGTGCCGTAAAGACAATCTTACACGTCCTTCCGGTCTGCTTGCGCCACTTCACAATTTCCAGAATCACACTGGGAGTCAATTGATAATTGAAATTGTTCAAATGGCAAACATCCGGCTGGAAATCATCAAGTACTTTTCTCAGTTGGATACGTGCCTCGGAAGAGTAAATTGTCTTCAGCGGATAGGTCAACTTTGCCAACTTGCTACCGCCATGAAAATCCATATCAGATGTGTATGCATTTACTCTATTGCCGACACAGCGACCTTGATGTTCCATACCAAAGTATTCAACCTCATGTCCCTGAGATTTCAAATGGTCACCTAATTTAAATATATATGTTTCAGAGCCACCATTCGGATACAGGAATTTATTTATCATCAATACTTTCATTTTCTTACGCTCTTTCATTTTCGATATAGTTCTAATGTTTCTGCTGTAACATCGTCCCAGTTATACTTCTCAAAGATAAAATCAGCAGCGCCGTTCTTATATCCGGCAACAAGGTTTTGATCATCGCAAAGCATCTGCATTTTACTTCTCAAATCCTCTACATGAGACTTTTTAAACACGACAGCCTTGTCTTCCACAACAGAAGCGCATTCGTCGATATCAGACACCAAACAACAGTTGCCGTAGCTCATGCCCTCCAGCAAGCTAAGCGGCATACCCTCCAAGTCACTTGGAAGTGTGTACACGTAAGCATTGCTATATAATTCATCCAGCATCTGTCCTTGCACAAACCCGGTAAATATGATTCTCTGATCGTCCTTTGCCATTGATTGAAGCTCTGCTAAGAATTCATCGGTATCAGATGCACCTCCTGCAATAACAAGCCTTTTGTTGGTCTGAACCTGTTTGAATGCTTCAATCAAATACCTCAATCCCTTTTCGGGAACAATTCTTCCCAAAAAGAGAATATACTCATCTTTTTCAAGGCCAAACTTATCTTTTATAAGCTGCGCCTCTCTAATTTCCGGGCGATTCACACCATTTGGTATGAATCTCGTCTCTCGGTTATATGTCTCTTTGAAATACTTCTGAACACCTTCCGAAAGAACAATAATCTCGTCCGCAAATTTAACTGCACACTTTTCACCCAGCATAATATAGGCGCTGGCGAACCTACCCCACTTGGCTCTTTGATGATCCAGGCCGTGAATTGTCGCCACGCATCTCTTGCCCATGAATTTAGGTATCCACAACATTGCGCAGGGTCCCTCTGCATGAAAATGTACTACGTCACAACGACTGAAAGCTGCCGTGATTGCACCAAAAAAAGAAGAACTCATTGCCGCAAGACCCTTTTGATGAATCGTTGGAACCGTCTTGAGTGTGACCCCCTTATATATAGGCATCTTTATCCGGTCGAACTCTTTGCCGCTCACATGATGCCCACCTCTGTTATAGCAAATGACATCATGGCCCAAAGCAGCCATTCTAGTGGATAGTTCCTCAACAACAATTTCAATTCCGCCCTCACGGGACGGAATCCTTTTATGCCCTATCATAGCGATTCTTAAGTGTTTATTCTTTGAATTCTTCATTCTTTTACACATTCCAATCGGTATTTTCAGTAGCCAAGTACTTCAACTTTTATAATCAAAATTTCAAATAAATATAAACAAATTACGTACATCTATCGTACAACAAAATGCCTGTCTAGTCAAGGATACTCACCGACATTTGAAATAATAGAGACAACATTATGCTCGATTGTAGTAAATACTACAGGGCGATGCCTATAAAGGCACCGCCCTGACGGGAATAGTTATTTATCCTTTGTAATGTTATTATACTGATTGCAAGGATTCCTCTTCAAGAAGTTCCTCCATTGCAATTTCAAACAGTTCGGCAATCTCCTCCGGCGAATATTTTCCTGTTGCCAAAGCTCTTCTTGCTTTTTCAAGAATCCTTTCCTGTGCCATGTCTTGTGCCATGTCTTGTGCCATGTCTTGTGCCATATCGGCTCCCCATTCCTTTGCCAATTCCTCAAATTTACATACCATATTCTCTTTTCCTCCTTCCGACTCCTTAAAGTATCTAACCTGCTGTGCAAGTACTTCGTTATACATATCTTTTGTATCAGTACATCTGAAATCGTGCATCAATCTTCCAACTGGATGTTTGTCATCTTTATATGCAGCATTTACGTATATGATATGCGACCCATCATAAAAGCCTTCCCCAAGTTCTTCAATTACTCGATTGACGTGATACAATGGAAGATTTCTTTTCATCACGTCATTCTCCGTAATAAAAATCACATACGAATCATGTAATTCCGAAAATGATTGTCCAGCCTCTAACATATTCACGTCCATCATACTACTATGGAATCGTGCTCTACGAACATCGGCTCCGGAATCGCTGCGTTGCACCTCAACATTGTACACTTTATCTTCTGCATCTTTAGCATAAATGTCTATTACGATTGTTCGTCCATTTACCGACGGACTTATAAAGGTCCGCTGGGTAGATACATTTATAACCTGTAAATCTTCTCTTGCCAGTATCGTATTTAGCAAAAGTTCCGTCGCTTCAATATTGTTGTTGAAAACTAACTTCATGAGTGAATCATGCAACAGGCATAGTCCCGCTACTTCACGCAGTCCTTCTTGTATTCTGAATTCATCTGATTTTTTATTCAATTCTTTCCCTTCTTTCTGTATTATATACTTTTTTTCACACACGCACAATATGTACGAAAATAAATTCTGTCCTAAAGACAGACTACCCCCTCATACGCATCACTCCCCTATTGTTCTTTTTTAACTTTTGGATTTTCGGGTTAAGAGAACCTTAACAATGAATATAAGAACCAAAAGAAAATCTCGTTATGAATTTTTTTGAAACATTTGCGGTCGCATTTTGCAACCGCAAATGTTTATATCGTTTTATCCGATGACAATAGTAATTTGTCAATTATTGGATGAATCATTATACTTTTATCTATCTTATTGATAGCACAAAGTTTGCTTCCTGCATCCTTGCTTGATGCACCGCAGTGATAGACTTGTTCCGTCGGTAATCCATAATCAAGTACAATCAACCTATCGTGGCAATCGGGATTTGGCTTGATACAAAGTGGACCATATTGATTGTTGAAATCACAAATCAAAGATGTTGTCAACAACCCCTTTCTGCCATGCCCGTTTTCTGTGAATAATACGACTTCTACGCCCTGTTTTTTCTGGGATAGAAGTTGTAATGTCTTAGTATTCATATAATCATCCACCACATAAATACTGCTTGTTGCCTGCTGATAAATTTCTATGTATGCCACATCTGCTTCGAACTTTTGACCTTTATATATTACAAAGTTTTTAAAATCATGCTCGGATACAAAATTATCATTAAGCGAATCTATACTCTTTTGAATTTCCTGAATACTCTCTTCTGCTTTCTTTTGTCTATCAGATATTCCAGCCATTTGAACTGTCATTTCAGATACTTTCGCTGTTACCAATCTCATTTCGGATTGTGTAACAAACTGCTGATTATGCTTGATATAATGACGCATCTCCCTGAACGCACGCATAATGAAAATGCTTTGTTGTTCTGCCAGCTCGCCTCGTAAAACGGTTGCAAGCATGTAAATGCCTTGTTCGGTAAATGCGTAGGGAAGTTTTCTTTTTCCTCCCCAACTTGAAGTCACAAATTGTGACTTCAAGTTTTCAGCATCACTATTGTTTTCCAAACTTGAAGTCGCAATTTGCGACTTCAAGTTTTCATCTTCTTCCTCCGTCAACTGAAACATAAAATCCTCCGGAAATCTCGCAATATTACGCTTCACTTGTTCATTTAGTCGCTTTACCTCATACCCATAAATTTCGGCTAAATCACTGTCCAGCATCACCTGTTGTCCTCTTATGAAATAAACCCTGTTGTAAATATTGTCCACTGACAAAACTTCTGTTTTTTCCTCCATAGACATCCTCCTATCATATTCAATTTAGTCTTCAAACTTTTGGATTTTCGCGTTAAGAGAACCTTAACAATGAATATAAGAACCAAAAGAAAAGGTGTACACTTGAACTGTACACCTTGATGCTAACACTATACAACTTATTGGTCAAGAAAAACCGCAAGGACCTTGCATAAAACTTCTATCAAAAATTTTACTGCCCCTTACTAAACATACCGCCCAGCATTCCCCCTGCCGCGCACAACACAAAGGTGGTCAAAAAGAATTTTCCATTCTCCTCTCCTCCACCGCCTGCAAAAGCAGATACGATAGACAGCAACAGATAATAAAGACATCCGGCAAGCAGTCCCCATAGGAACTTCCTCTTTTCCATTCTGCCACCCGCCATCCATCCGCCGAAAAAGGTGGCAATCAGATAAATCAGGATGACTGCTATCGAGACAGCCCTCTCACCCCAGCCAAACTGATAGAGAAAAAAAGAAAGTAACAATAGCAATCCTGCTGTCAAAATACTGCAAAACAATAATACTTTGGCAAAAAACAAGATGCCGGATTTATTTCTATTCAAGATATCACTCATAGGATTTCCTCAATACCTCTTTGTGTAATCCTATGCTTGATTCTTCAAAAAATGAACAAGAATTAGAAACAAATCAGGTCCCATTAGGGCATCTGATATTTTTCTTTGTAACGGAGCACGCTATCCTTAAACTCGGTATTGCTCTCCTGCTTCAGATATGCCAGATAGTGATGGGCGTCAAATTCATTACCGCGCATCTGCTGGAGTACCGCAATGGCCACGTTGGAGCAATGGTCGGAAATACGCTCTAAGTTGGTACTGATATCGGAGAGAACAAATCCCAATTCGATGGTACAGTTGCCCTGTTTCAAACGGTCGATATGGCGTGCCTTTACTTCCAAGTTCAAAGCATCCACCACTTCTTCCAAGGGCTCTACCTGAGAAGCAAGACCGGGATCATTTTCACAAAAGCCTCTCACTGTGTAATCCAAGCTTTCTCTCACGGCATTGCTGAATACTTCCAACTCCTTCATGGCATCTTCCGAAAAAGAAATCTTCTTCTCAAACATTTCCTGGGCCGCTTCCTTGAGATTGCGGGCGTGGTCAGAAATACGCTCAAAATCACCGATACAATGAAGCACTGCTGTCAGCAAATGGCTATCTGCGTTGGTCATGTCTTGGGGATTTAACTTCACCAGATAATTGCCGATTTGGTCCTCGTACTGGTCAATAATGCTCTCTAGTTCTACCACCCGTTCCGCCTTCGCCTCATCGTATGCTCCAAACAGTTCCAACGCCTGCTCAAAGGTTTCTTTTGCCAATCCTGCCATAGCCATAGCAGCTGCTTTACTACGGTCAATTGCCAGAGAAGGCATTTCCATAAAACGGGGTTCCAAATACTGCAAAGGCGCCAATGCCTCGTCAGTGCTCTCGTCCCTTCTATCCTCCCGCACGGAAATGGTAGCCAATTTCACAAGGCCTTTAGAGAAAGGCAACAATACAAGGGTTGCCACGATATTAAAGATACTGTGAATGGTTGCGATGCCAAAGGGGGTGGCCGCCTGTTCCATAAAAGCAAACGGGCGGATACCATTGATCACATAAAATGCAATCATAAATAGTGAGGTACCAATCACATTAAAATATAGATGAATCAGGGATGCTCTTTTGGCATTTTTGCTGGCACCCACGCCGGATATCATAGCAGTCACACAGGTACCGATATTCTGCCCCATGATGATGGGCAATGCCGTATTATATCCCACAGCTCCGGTAAGACACAAGGCCTGTAAAATACCCACCGACGCAGAGGAAGATTGAATCACTGCAGTCAAAATCACGCCTGCCAACAATCCCAGAAAAGGATTGGAGAAACGCACCAAAATATTCGTAAATTCAGGAACATCTCGTAATGGTTTCACCGCGTTGCTCATAGCGTCCATACCATTCATTAAAATGGTAAAGCCCAGCAAAATCATGGCAGTGTTTTTCAACCTGTCTTTCTTAGAGAACATAATGATGCCCACACCGATAATAGCCAGTATAGGACCAAAAGAAGATGGTTTACATAGTTTTAAAAGCAGGGAACCATCCTCAATTCCCGCCAAGCCTAAAATCCAGGAGGTAATTGTAGTACCAATATTGGCACCCATGATAATACCTGCCGCCTGCTGTAACTTCATAATGCCGGAGTTAACGAAACCAACTACCATAACCGTGGTTGCGGAGGAAGATTGAATCACTGCGGTCACTCCCATACCCACAAGCACTGCCTTCAAAGGGGTGTTGGTTAGTTTCTCCAAAATCTTTTCTAATTTTCCACCGGACATCTTGGCCAATCCATCCCCCAGCATATGCATGCCGAACAAAAACAGTGCCAGTCCTCCGATTGCATTCAGTACATCAAAAATTGTCATCTTTCATACCTTTACGTCCACAGCCTCTTCGTAGGCCACATTCTCCCTTGGACGTCCTTTCTTATTTTCTATTTATTTCCATTTAGGATTGTAACATACCTCTTTGCATTTTTCTATCTATTTTTATGCACCTTCACTTTTAAGTCAATTTTACAATGTATCCAAAATTCCCTGGGCAATTGCTATGGCAATGTTGTTAAACTCCGCATCAAACAATCGGTTATCCGCATCTGTATTGATAAATCCCACTTCCACCAATGCCGCCGGCATAGATGTGTCATTGAGTACCGACAAATTTTTCCTCTCGTTTACCCCTTGGTTCTGGAAACCAACCGCCGCCAACCTTTCATTGATGTTGGAGGCCAAGTCCCCCGCTTTGGAATTACGGTTAAACACAAGTGTTTCAATACCCGTATATTGATTGGGATAAGGACTGGAATTACGATGCAATGAAATAAAATAATCTGCCCCTGCGGCATTGGCCTCCATGGCCTTCTGATAAGGCGTTTCATAGATATCCTCGGTGCGTGTGTAGACCACATCCACCCCACTGTTTTCTAATATTTCTCCCACTTCCAAGGCAAGTCGGAGCACATCATCCTTTTCTCTGCGTCCATTATATATCGCACCGGGATTCACGCCTCCGTGCCCTGCATCGATGACTACTTTCGCCATAATGATCACCTGTAAATATTTTATACTATTTTATGCAAAAAAAGAGAGGAGTGTTTCTCCTCTCTTTCGTGTCTACTTATATTTATTTCCAAACACAGTTAAAACTGTGCTTCGTACAATTCCTTATAAAAGCCACCTTGCTTTAACAAAGTTTCATGATTACCCTGTTCGATAATATTTCCATCCTTCATTACCAGAATAATGTCTGCCTCGCAGATTGTGGAAAGTCGGTGTGCCACGATGAAACTGGTTCGCCCCTCCATCATTTTAGCAAATGCCTTCTGAATCCGCATTTCCGTTCTGGTATCAATGGAGGAAGTTGCCTCATCCAGAATCAACATAGAGGGCAATGCCAACATAACTCTGGCAATACACAACAACTGCTTCTGTCCCTGAGACAGATTGCCGCCATTCTCACCCACCAAGGTATGATACCCTTCCGGCAAACGTTTGATAAAGCTATGGGCATGGGCATCTTTGCAGGCCTGTATTACTTCCTCATCCGTTGCCTCCGGCCTACCCATGCGCACATTGTCAGCAATGGTACCTTCCTTTAGCCAGGTCTCCTGAAGCACCATACCAAAATTCTGCCGTAGGCTCTCTCTGGTCATATGTCGGATATCCACGCCGTCAACACATATACTTCCACTATTTACATCATAAAAACGCATCAAAAGATTGATCAGGGTGGTCTTACCACATCCGGTAGGACCAACGATTGCCACACGCTGTCCCGGCTTCACATGAAGGGACAGATTTCGAATCAATGGTTTCTCAGGATCGTAGGAAAAGGCCACATTCTCCAATACCACTTCGCCCTTTGCCTTCTGCAACACCACCGCGTCTTCCGCCTCCGGCACCTGAGGGTTCGCTTCTATCAACGCAAAGATACGTCCTGCACAGACCAATGCATTCTGCAACTCAGTGATAACACCGGAAATTTCATTAAAGGGTTTCGTATACTGATTGGCATAACTCAAGAAACAGGACAGACGTCCTACCGAGATACCGCCTTTGATGGCTAACATTGCGCCAAACACACCCACTCCTGCATAGACCAAAGCATTGACAAATCTGGTACAAGGGTTTGTCAGCGAGGAATAAAAAATTGCACGCAGGGAACTTCTCTCCAGTCGAACATTGATGTCAGTGAACTTTTCCATCATATTGTCTTCCTGGGAAAACATCTTCACCACCTTCTGATTGCCGATTACCTCTTCAATCAAGGAAGTCTGCTCTGCTCTGGTTTCTGACTGCACTTTAAACATAGCATAGGTTTTGGTGGAGATAAATTTCGCCACCACAAAGGAAACCGGGGTGATACAAATCACCACCAAGGCAATGGGAACATTGGTCACCAGCATAAAAATCAGAGTGCCAAGAATGGTCATTACGCCGGTAAAAAATTGGGTAAATCCCATCAACAAACCGTCTGCAAAGGTATCCACATCTGCCACCACCCTGCTGACCATATCTCCTACCGGCTTTCTGTCCAGATCTTTCAACGGCAGACTTTGAATCTTACGGAAGGCATCCTCACGGATGTCCTGCACCACATGATAGGTAATATGATTATTACAGGTATTCATCAGCCACTGGGCTACAGCAGTTACTGCAATGCAAATCCCCATACGAACCAAAATGGACCCCAGGGACGCAAAATCCACCTGTCCCTTGTCCACCACGAAATCAATGGCATCACCAATTAAAATAGGCACATAAAGGGTCAATACCACACTGATGGTGGCAAGGCAAATAGAAGCACCCACCCAAATCCAATATTTTTTGATATATTGCATGACTTTTTTCAAGGTTTGCATCATCACTGTTTGCCCCCCTTGTCTGTGTTTTCTTCTACGGAATATTGCGAAGCGTAAATTTCCTGATATACAGGACAGGTGGCAAGTAATTCTTCATGGGTACCAAGTCCTGCCATCTCCCCATCATCCAACACAATAATTTTGTCCGCATGGCGTACACTAGAAGCACGCTGGGACACGATAAAGGTAGTGGTCTGCCCTTCTAAGCCACGAATTGCCTTGCGCAGGGCCGCCTCTGTGGCATAATCCAGTGCAGAGGCACTATCGTCTAAGATTAAAATCTCGGAGTTACGGACCAAAGCCCTGGCAATGGTCACTCGCTGTCTTTGTCCACCGGAAAGGTTTTTGCCATTTTGTGCCACTCTCGCCAGCAAACCGCCTTTTTCCTCTATCACAGATTTGACCTGTGCCCGCTCTAAAGCAGTCCACATTTCTTCCTCTGTGGCCTCTTCCTTTCCAAAGGCCAGATTGCTTGCAATGGTTCCTTCAAACAGCACTGCTTTCTGGGGCACCATGCCAATCATATTTCGCAACACATCCGGATCCATATCCTGCACATTCACCCCGGATACCATGACCTTACCCTCTGTCACAGGATACAACCCTGCAATCAACTGTACCAATGTGCTTTTACCGGAACCGGTACCACCAATGATGCCAACCGTTTCCCCTTGTTCTACACTGAAGTGGATGTCCCGCAGGGTCTCAGCACCGGCCTGAGAATATCTATAGGTCACATGATCGAAAGCCACAAAAGGTGCATGCTCTAAGCCCTTGTTTTCACCGTATAACATCTTCACTCTCTGTAAATCCGTGCTGGGAATCTCGAACACATCTGCCACTCTGTCCGCACAGGCCAAAGCCTTGGTGATCGTAATCATCAGATTCGCAAATTTCACCAGCTCCACCAATATCTGAGACATGTAATTCACAATGGCTATCACTTCACCCTGGGTTAAATTGCCCAAGTTTACTTGGATTGCACCTGTGTATAATAGCGCAATCGTCGCTCCGTTTACGATAATATAGGTCGCAGGATTCATAATTGCGCTGATGCGTCCCACAAAGGTCTGCAATCCCGCCAGACGTTCCGTATGGTCCACAAATTTCTCTATCTCTGTCTTCTCTTCACAGAAGGCTCTTATGACACGGACACCGGTGAGGTTTTCACGGGTCAGACGAAGGACCTGTTCTAATGCCTTCTGGACCTTTTTATACAGGGGCATGGTAATCCACATAATGCCAAATACCACTATTGCTAACAATGGAATCGCCACCACAAAGATGAGTGCACTCTTCACATCGATGGTGAAGGCCATGATCATGGCACCAAACACGATGATGGGGGAACGCAGGAACAAGCGAAGTACCATATTGATGCCTGACTGGACCTGATTCACGTCACTGGTCATGCGGGTAATCATGGCGGAAGTTCCCGCCTGGTCAATATGGGTGAAATCAAAGCCTTGCATATGCTCAAACAGGGCCTGTCTTAATTTTGCAGACACACCAACCGCCGCCTTGGCAGCAAAAAACTGTGCCGTCACAGACACCGTTAGTCCCACTGCCGCCAGTACAATCAACCAAAGGCTCATCCGTCCGATGAAGCTTCTGTCCGCAGCAACGATGCCTCTGTCAATGATGGCAGCCATCACCAGGGGCACAAACAACTCAAATACAGCCTCCAATAGTTTGAAGCCCGGTGCCAGCACTATTTCTTTTTTATACTCGCTAAAAAATCGAAGTAGTCTCTTCATGAAACATTTCCTTACTGCTTTTGTTTACATAGGGTCATATAAAAATCCGGAACAAGAGAAAATTCCTGAAAAAGCACTCTTTCCTCACAGCTTTCCGGTGTTGTTTCCGTCCGGTTTTCGTTTTCCGGCATCATTTGCAAAAAATCCTTGCCAAGATATGCTAAGACACCCTGCCCTGTCATCTTCCCATAAGCTTCCTTATAGGTCCACAGGCGATAAAACAGGCTTTTCTGTTCTTCCGGAGTCGTATTTTCTAACGCACGCACCTCTTCCGGTGCAAAAAATCTCTTGGCCATACCAAAAAAATCTATGTCTTTACACTTTTGTACATCAATACCCACTTCTTTAGAGGAAATCGCACAAACTGCCATATCCTCCGAATGGGACAGATTAAAGTATAAGGGTTGGCCACAAAACACATTGTCTTTCACGTAGGGTTTTCCCTGTGGTCCATAAGAAATCTCCGGTAAAATCCCCTTACAATCTGCCGGCATTTCCTGCAGTTCCGCAGAGAAAATCTCTATGATCTGTGAATCATCCATCACTTCTGTGTGAAAAATCCTGTGCACTGCATACTGAAAAAGTAAAGCAGCGGCCATACCGGCACGCCGCTTTATCTGATTTTCAATGCTTTTACTTCTTTCCTTGAAAACAGGATGCAGCAGTGCCTGGCAAGAGTCAATTTCCTCTCCGAAGCGCATCATATATACTTTATCCTGCATCATGGTTATTATTCTTCACTTTCTGCTTTTACAATGCTCAGCATCAACTCTTCCAACTGCTTGTCATCCACAGTGCCGGGTGCCTCGGTCATCAGACAGGATGCATCCTTTACCTTAGGGAATGCGATTACTTCACGGATATTGTCCGCCTTCACCAAAAGCATTACGAAACGGTCCAAACCAATGGCAAGTCCTGCGTGAGGAGGCACGCCATATTTGAACGCATCTAACAGGAAGCCAAACTGTGTATAGGCAGCTTCTTTGGTGAATCCAAGCACCTCAAACATGGTTTCCTGGATATCGCTCTGGAAGATTCTTACACTACCGCCACCCAATTCTACACCGTTCAGTACGATATCGTATGCTTTCGCACGTACTCTGCCGGGATCGGAAGTCAGATACTGCAAATCCTCATCCATGGGCATGGTAAAGGGATGGTGCATTGCCACAAATCTCTCATCTTCCTCACTCCACTCAAACTGAGGGAATTCCGTAATCCACAGGAAGTTGAACTGATTATTGTCAATCATATCCAGTTGCTTTGCAATCTCGCAACGAAGGGCACCAAGTACAGAGAATACAATCTTGGATTTATCAGCTGCGAACAGGAGCAAGTCTCCTGCCTCACCGCCCATTGCGCTCACCAATGCCTGCAACTCTTCTTCTGTCATGAATTTTGCAAAAGAAGACTTATAGGTGCCATCCGGCATAACGGACAAATATGCCAATCCTTTTGCACCATAGCCTTTTGCAAACTCTACCAAAGCATCAATCTTTTTACGGGGCATTTCAGCCTGTCCCTTAATATTGATACCTCTTACACTTCCGCCGTTTTCCAAGGCGCCTGTAAACACGCCGAAGCCACAGTTTGCTACAACTTCGGACACATCTACCAATTCAAAACCGAATCTTGTATCCGGCTTATCGGAACCAAAACGGTCCATCGCCTCTGCATAGGTCATACGCTGGATCGGCAGCTGTACCTTCAGGCCAATGGCTTCCTCGCAAACATTGGCAACCATTCTCTCGGTCGCATCAATAACATCATCCACATCCACGAAGGACATTTCCAAGTCCACCTGGGTAAACTCAGGCTGACGATCTGCTCTTAAGTCCTCATCACGGAAACACTTTGCAATCTGGAAATATCGGTCATATCCGGAACACATCAAAAGCTGTTTGAATATCTGAGGGGACTGAGGCAGGGCATAGAAACATCCGGGATGCACACGGCTGGGCACCAGATAATCTCTTGCTCCCTCCGGTGTGGACTTGTTCAAAATCGGTGTCTCAATCTCCAAAAATCCTTCATCACTCATGAATTTTCTGATGGTGGTTGCGATTTTACTACGCAACATCAGATTCTGCTGGATGTCAGGACGGCGCAAGTCAAGATAACGATATTTCAAGCGAAGTTCTTCCTTGGTCTTGGAATCTGCCTCAATGGGGAAGGGCGGAGTCTCTGCCTCAGAAAGAATACGGACCTCCGTAGCTCTGATTTCAATCTCACCGGTAGCCAAATTTTCATTGATGGCACCGGATCTGCGCTCTACCTTACCAACCACTGCGATAACAAACTCACTACGAAGTTTTTCCGCCTTCGCAAAATGCTCAGCGCCACAGTCGCTTTCTTCGAAAATCACCTGCAACAGACCTGCTCTGTCGCGCATATCCACAAATATGATACCGCCCTTGTTACGCTGCTTCTGTACCCAGCCCATGACGGTAACTACTTCTCCCACATTTGCGGTGGAAAGTTCACCACAACGATGTGTTCTCTTTAAACCTCTCATTGATTCAGCCATAGTCAAACCTCTTTTCTTAATTCTTCAATGCCTCTTTATAGAATTCCACAAATTCCTCATAGCCCTGTGCTGTCAGCTGGTCTTTTTGGAACTTTTTGTTCTTGTTCATACGCACCACCAATACCTGTGCGCCTGCTTCTCTGGCCTTTTGTGCCTGAGCGATGACTTCGCATAATCTGTCACCCTCCACACCCTTTTCTATCAGGTAGGCCTGCTTCTTAGGTCTGTCCGGAATCTGGAAACCGCTCTCCTGAAGCAACAGGATAATACGCTCGAATCCTATGGAAAATCCACAGGCAGGGACATCATTTCCGGTAAACTTACCTACCATCTTATCGTATCTGCCGCCACCGCCGCAGCTACCGCCGAATTCCGGGATAGCGATTTCGAAAATGGTACCTGTGTAATAAGACATGCCTCGTACCAGGGTGGCATCAAATACCATGTTAAATTGTGCCCGCTTGGTGCTCTCCACGCTGTCGATGATTTCCTGCAGCCCCTTGGTCACAGTTTCGTCCAACACACCGGCCAACTTGTCTGCCAGATACGCCACACCATTGGGTGCACTCTCCAACCCTTTATATAAATCTAAGTATTTGTCTACACAATCCTTGGAATAGCCATTGTTTAAAAGGTCTGTTTCCACGCCATCCAGGCCAATCTTGTCCATCTTGTCCAAGGTGATGAATACATTGTCGTACTCTTCCTCTGCAAAACCACTGTATGCCGCCATTGCCTTTAGAATCTGACGGTCGTTGATGCGAATCTCAAAATTCTTGAAGCCCAACTTGCCCAGTGTGGTGGTGGTTGCCAAAATCAACTCGATTTCTGCCAGATTAGAGGGCTCGCCGAAAATGTCTATGTCACACTGCATAAACTGGCGGTAACGGCCTCTCTGAGGTCTGTCTGCACGCCAAACATTGCCCATCTGTAATGCCTTAAAGGGAGCAGGTAACTGTGCAGCATTATTGGAATAATAGCGTACCAAGGGCACAGTCAAATCATATCGCAAACCGCCGTCCACCACTTCAGCCTCGGTGGTAGCTGCCTCCACATTCAGTTTCTCGCCACGTTTTAAAATCTTAAATATTAATTTCTCATTGTCGCCACCCTGCTTATTGGTCAGGTTCTCAATATGTTCCACACAGGGGGTTTCAATGGATGTAAATCCAAATGTACCGTAAGTCTCCTTGATTACGCTAATCACATAATCACGAATTTGCATTTCCTCCGGCAGGATATCTTTCATTCCCGTCACCGGCTTTTTACTAAGTGCCATATGCGTCACACCTTTCATTTTATTACATTATCCATCATCATATATATCCTATATATGATATATTTTTTATGACGTACTGTCAATGTTTTCCACCATTTGTTTGGACTTTTTCCTGCTTTTCATCTTTTCCGCAAAATCGCTTAACAGATAGGCGCAACCGGGAATCATCACAAACACATAGGGATAAATGTACTGGCTTTTTGCTTCCCATACCAAATGAAACAGAAATCCTCCAATAAAAAATAAAAAGGCATACTCCAAACCATGCGCTTCCTTACCCTTATTCCATAGAAATAAGAATGCAGACAGATAAATCAGGAATAACATTCCTCGCATCCACAGGCGAAGCAAAGGTTCCGCTCCCTCTCCCAGAAATAAGGGTCTCAATGCCGGATGCTCTGCCTGTTGGCCCAAGGCCTCTAAGTGGCCGCTCCAGACCGATTGAAACAAAGGTTCACACCATTGGGAAATGGTTTTTCTGACAAAGAATTTGGCCGTTCTCACAGGCTCAGTCCGATACACTGTCACGCAATTACGGAGACATTCTTCTGCTCGTTCTATGGTCCTTGCTCTGTCATATTCTGCATTCTTATACCAGTTATAATTACTGCCATCATACCATCCCGGCCCGGCCCCTTCATTCATGGGATTCACCCCCATGGCCACATAGGTAATCATGGGCTCCCCTTCCACTGCCGGAATTCCCGTCCTTGCCTCATACACAAGGGGCAGAAGCTTCAAACAACAAATCGGGAGCACCACTGCCATAACAGCCACCAAAAGCGCCTTAAGTTTTTTTGTTCGTAAGGTCTGCAGCACACACAGAATCGCCACCACAATGGCGCCAATCAAATAATTGGATTTCAACAGGGTGGCTACGGACAAGGAAAGCACTACCGCTACCAAATACCTTTTTTTCTCATCTCTAAAATATTTCTCAATTAGGTAAAGTGCCAGGAGCAGAAAGAAGAAGCCGGGCACCAGTCCATAAGCAAACACCACAAAGAAAAACTGGGGTACAAAGAGATAGGATAAACAAATGGTCAAAAGATTCACTCTTTGGTTGTGGTCAAACACCATATCCGCCATCTTGTATGATAAAAAGTTGATCCCATTCACAAACAATAAATTGAGAAAGAAAATAAATCGTACATCGAATGTAATCAATCCAAGCATTCGCTCATAGGTCACAAGCCCTAATTGATGGGCCTTGTGGAACAGATACCCGCCGGGCATCAAAGTCAAATTTTCACGCATAGAAAGCTGAACTGCCGACTCGTAAACATGCAATGGGTCCTCTCTCAAGCCTTCTCCTACACCAAAAATCAATGCCACACCGGCCACCATGGTAAGACCGCAAAAGAAGGCAAAGAGCCGTCGTTCCGTTTTTACGCCAAAGCCCCCTCTCTTGCCCAGACGAGGGGTCCCCTTACCAATTGCTGTTAAAATGCCGCCCAGCAATAGCAGTATCAAAGCAGATATGGCTGCTGTTCCCAAGGGATTTACGGCTGCAATTTTCACCTTTTCTGACTGGTCATAAGCAACTGAAGCAGTGGAAATCAGTTGTAACACTGTCAAGACAGCAAGAAAACACAAAGACACAGAGAGCACCACAAAACGCGCTGCTCTCTGTGTCTGTTCCCACATATTTGCTTTCTGTTGCTTATTGGTTTGACACATGAATAATAATATTCTCCTCTGTCTCGTAGATATATCCTGCCTGAGGATAGGGGGGAATTTGGTCTAACACATCATACGCCCCGTCGATGATCTCTAAATCCTTTTCTATCTTGAAATCATAGCCGTGCATATTCCAAAATGCCTGCAATTCCCTGGGGGTACCGTCAAAAGCTGTAACACCCCAACGGAAGGTGGACGCCACCGGGGTTTCTGCAAACACATATCCCCTTCCGTCCTCAGCATTATATTTTTCAAGCAAATGCGGGTCTACCGCATCTGCTATTCTTTTCATAATTTGGTATTTCGGACTATAAAAAGGCAGGTATGCATCCTTGGCAATCTCATAAGGCACCATATACGCACCTTTGAAAATAATGGGTTTGGATGTGTCATGCTCTTTTTCCAGGTCGTAGGCAATCTGCGCCATCACCTGCTTGGTATCCTCATATTTCAAATAATCAACATAGAACCACTTGTTCATATCTGCTGACTGATTCCAAAGCAAGACCAGACCAAGTACAATCGCCACACCGGACAACACACGTCTCAGCTTATCCCTGCCCACGACCGCAATCTCATAAAAAATAAGAAAGGCCACAAAAGCCCCCACCAAAGGCACATACTGGCTGGCTCTGTAATGGGTGGGCAATCCTTCGATCAAAACAATAGCCAAAGGTGCTATGGGAATAAAAATTGCTGCCAGCCCAATAAAAACATCTCTTTTTCTAATTGTTTTAAAAATGGCATATGCAATCATTGCCACAATGCTAATTACCCAAACTGTAATTGGCAAATAACAGAAGCCGTTCAAATAATACATCACCCAGAAACGCTTCAACACCATCGCCAAATCCATGCCGTTTCCTGTCAATGTGTCCACCACACCTCTTGCAGTTACGGTAAAATCCTCCGGAATGGCAAATCCAAACATCCATTGCAACACTCTCACAATCACTGCCCGGAAAACCACTGCCACAAGCACTGTTGCAGGTACATAAAAAAGCACACAACGCTTGACCCGTTCTCCGCCAATACGGACTACCATAAATGCCATGAGCAGGCCCACAAGATACACAATCATAAAGGACTCATAGCACCCCAAGGCAATTGTCAAAAGTACGGAAGCAATCAATAAATAACGCACGCGTCCCTCTTCCAAGGCATCCAACATCGCCAGTATGGACAGCGCTGTCAAGCCATAAGCCAAGCAAATGCCATTGTGCAGATAAAATACAAAGACCTCACTAATCAAAGGACAAGACAGGAACAAGGATGCAAAAATTGCATATCCCCAGATAGAAATCTCCCGCTTAGACAAACGACGAAAAAGCACGCACCAAAGGGTCACGGAAAGCACAAATATTGCCACCGCCACCACTTCTGTCATCCATGGCAAAAACATATCCAAAGAAATGATTTTATTGATCAGATACAGCACCCATCGGCCCACTGCCGGTGCCAATCCCTCCTCAAAATAAAGACCAATGCAGGTATCATCAATACCGATGGAAGGATGGGTCATGGCAAAGCCATAGGAAAATAGGGCTGTAAGGCACACAACTGCCATGTATATTTTGTTTTTCAGAAAATAGGAAAGGTCATTCCACAATCTCTTCATGTAATAATTTCCTCTTGCGCTCTATCATTTCATCAATTTTTTCCATATAGAGCGTTACATCCTTGATATTGTCCACCCGTTCAATCCTGCCGTCGGGGGTAACCAGTTTCGTAATAGAACCTGCTCCTAAAGCTACGATGGTTTGTTTCTCTTCCATAATCAGGATATTATACAGTCCTAATTTACCCTCGGAGGCATACCCCACATTTTCGAAATTGCCGGACATATTTTTCTGACGATACAGATAGTAGGGCTTCAATCCCAACTTTTCTGCACCTTCTGCGGCAATTTTCATGGTTTCATCCGTATTGTGAAGCATAGAGACACCATTTTCTTCAATCCACTGATAAAGTTTGGAGGCCCGCTTGACTGCAAGGGAATGTACCGTCAGGCTGTCAGGTGCCATCTTTACCACCTCGTCTATGGTGTATTTCACCTGCTCCTCTAACTCTCCGGGAAGGCCTAAAATCAAGTCCATATTGATATTATCAAATCCCACTTTTCGTGCCAGGGCATAGGCCTGCCGCACCTGTTCAACCGATGCCTTTCTGCCAATGGCATCCAAAGTGGACTGATGCATGGTCTGAGGGTTCACAGATATTCTGGTCACTCCATGATCATATAAAACCTGCAATTTTTCCTCGGTGATGCTGTCCGCTCTACCTGCTTCCACCGTAAATTCCTTCACCTGAGAAAAATCAAACAACTCTTTTACTTTGCCCAGCAACCTGTCAAGTTGCTCAGGCTCCAACGTGGTAGGGGTACCACCACCGATATACACGGTATCTAAAATTTTGTGGCGATAAATATCTGCCACAAACTCCATTTCTTTGATTAAGCATTCCACATATTCGTCCGCCCGCTTGCGAAAAATCGCAATCGGGTAAGATGTAAAAGAACAATAAAGACATGTGGTGGGGCAAAAAGGAATGCCTATGTAAAGGCTGTATCCGCCTTCATAATGCACTGTTCGAAGCAGTTCCCGCTCTCGCTTTGCGATGTCAATGGACAAAAGAGCCTTTTCTTCGCTAACGTAGTGGTTGTCACGGTAGAAATCCACAATCTCTTCGTCTGTTTTTCCCTCTTCCAATAGCGCATAAGCGATTTTGGTGGGACGAATGCCGGTAAGGTTTCCCCAAGGCAGTTCCCTGCCGGTATGATCTCGCAAACATGTATAAATAAATTTCTTAAAACCGTTCTTAAACTCCTGCGTCGGTGCCTGAAAGGAATAACGCTGTCCCTGAATGGTGACCAGGGCGCTATCCTCTGCGATTTCGATGGAAATCGTTTCCTTTCCCTCTAAAAGAAGGGCATTCCAATCCTTGCTCTCCGGGGTCACTACCTTCACCTGCTCCTCGGCATAAAAAGCTTTTACGATGGAATGCACATCATATTCATAATTCATTTTATTTAATTTGACAATGAACATATCCCTCTATGCTCCCAAAAAAGGATTGTATTTTTTCTCGTATCCGATGGTAGTCTCGCTGCCGTGGCCGGGATACACCTTGGTTTCTTCCGGTAAAATCAATAGTTTTTCCCGAATGGAACGAACCAAAGTACCCATACTTCCCGTAGGGAAATCCGTTCTACCCACAGATTCCTGAAATAAAGTATCTCCGGAAACAAGGAATCCGGCTTCCTCAATATAGAAACAGCATCCGCCTGCAGTATGCCCCGGTGTGGCTATCACACGAATGGTCATGTCTGCCAGCGTGATCTCTTCTCCGTCTGTCACATAGACATCTGCCTCCACGCCACAGGGTCTGCCTGCCTGCAGGGAAACATTCATCTTAGGGATGCCAAGCAACTGTTTTTCGTCCACACAGGCATAGGCCTTTACCTGTTCGTGCCCTGTCGCCTGTGCCTTTTCATTGGCTGCTTCTCTCAGTTCATCCAATCCCCAAATATGATCAAAATGACCGTGGGTCAATAGAATCCCCACCACACGAAAGCCGTTTTTCTCTAATGCAGCGTGGATATTTGCACCCTTATCTGCCGGGTCCACCACAACCGCTTCCGCACTTCCTTCCCGATATAAAAAATAGGTATTGGTCTGACACATGCCAAGTACCATGCGTCCAATCTTGATTTCTCCCATACACACCTCGTATTAGCCCGTGGTTCTCTCGATGTCAACCACACCTTCCACGGAACGGATTTTATCTATCACACGGTTTAATTCTTCCCGGCTCTCCACTGCAAAGGCTGTCTGCAGGGTAGCCATACCCTGTTTATTGATTCTGGAATTCATGGTCAGAATATCGATGTTTTTCTCTGTCAAAGCACGGGAAATATCTGCCAGCAAACCATTTCTGTTGGTGGCAAATATCTGAATTTCTGCCGTATACTTCTCCTGTCCTTCTTCCGGCTTCCACTCCGCATCAATGACACGTACCCGCTCCATCTCAGGCAGGTTCATCATATTCACGCAGTCTGTACGATGAATGGAAATACCTCTTCCTCTGGTGACGAAACCAACAATCTCATCGCCGGGTACGGGAGAACAGCATTTGGAAAAGTGCACGGACAAATCTGCAATACCACGCACCGTAATGCCACTCTTTTTCTTCATGTGGGCAGGACGAACACCGGTACCGCTTGCCTCCGCAATGGCGGCCAGCACTTCCTCATTGGTCAATTCCTTCTGATGATCTCTGTCATAGAGTTCACGCATTTTATTGACCACCTGTCCCTCTTTTAACGCCCCGTGGCCAATGGCTGCCAGCACTGCGTCCCAATCCCGGAAACCATACTTACGGGTAATGGCTTCCATATATTCTGGCATCAGCAACTCTGACAGATTAATGGATTTATTTTTACAATAGGTGGCCAACTGTTCCCGGCCACTGGTAATATTTTCTTCTTTAAATTCGTTTTTGAACCACTGGTTAATTTTATTCTTCGCCTGGGTACTCTTCACCAGATTCAACCAATCACGGCTGGGTCCCTTGGAATTGGCAGAAGTGACAATTTCCAAGCGATCACCATTTTTGATCTGGTAATCAATATTCACCAGTTTACCATTGGCTCTGGCTCCCACCATTTGGTTGCCCACTGCAGAGTGAATGCTATAGGCAAAGTCAATGGGTGTGGAGCCTGCAGGCAGGTTCTTTACCTCTCCTGTGGGCGTAAAGCAGTACACATTGTCAGAAAATAAGTCCAAGTCATTCTTTAACAAATCCATGAATTCGGTATTGTCTGACATGTCACGCTGCCATTCCAGAATCTGGCGCAACCATACCAATTTCTCTTCTTCCTGGGTCTCCACCTTTTTGCCGTCGGAAGCGTCTTTATATTTCCAATGGGCAGCAATACCGTACTCTGCCGCCTTATGCATCTCATAGGTACGGATCTGTACCTCAAAGGGCTGGCCATTGGTGCCAATCAACGTGGTGTGCAGGGATTGGTACATATTGGGCTTGGGCATAGCAATATAGTCCTTGAAACGCCCGGGAATGGGTTTATACATCTCATGGATGACACCCAGTGCCGCATAACAATCCTTCACCGTTTCCACAATGATACGAACCGCAAACAAATCGTAGATCTGATCCAGCGTCTTATTCTGGTTCTTCATTTTCTTGTAAATGCTGAAAAAGTGCTTGACGCGGCCATCTACAGTGGCGGAAATATCAGCATTTTTGATATGCTCTCCCACCTCTTTGACGATGTCCTGAATATAGGATTCCCTGACGCTTTTACGCACTGCAATTTTGTCTACCAAATCGTAATAGACATTGGGCTCCAAATATTTCAGAGACAAATCGTCCAATTCAATCTTTAACTTACTGATACCCAGTCGCTGTGCGATGGGACAATAAATTTCCAGTGTTTCCTTGGCAATTCTTTTCTGGCTGTCAGGATTCTTGAACTGTAGCGTCCGCATATTATGAAGACGGTCTGCCAGTTTAATCATAATCACACGGATATCCTTAGCCATAGCAAGGAACATTTTACGCAGGTTCTCTGCCTGCATTTCCAGTTTTTCATCGGATTGTCCGGTAACCTCTGTGGACAAAGGGATTTTTTCCAGCTTGGTGACGCCATCTACTAAAAGTGCCACATCCTCGCCAAATTCTTTCTTCAAATCCTCCTCTGTCATAAAGGTATCTTCCACCACATCATGGAGAATACCGGCAATGATGGTCTCCTTATCCAGTTCCAAATCCGCCAAAATAATGGCCACATTCAAGGGATGAATGATGTAGGGCTCACCGGATTTGCGGACCTGATCCTTATGGGCCTGTTCCGCCGCCCTGTACGCCTTGGAAATCTGGGAAATATCATCGCTGGGATGATATTTCTGCACGCGGGAAATAAGCTCTTGAAACAGAGCCTCCGGAGTATTTGCGTCATTCTTTTTTGCCAAAACTTCACTATCAAACGAAATGACTGATTTTTCTGACATGAATCTCACACTTTCCTTCCGAATAGTATTCCCCAATACTAAATTTCTATGTAGCCCCTATTTATTTGCCGGGGTAACAAATCGCGGAATCCAAGCGATAATTGCTCAATTTCTTGCGGCCTTCCAAGCCTGCCAACTCAATCATAACCACGATGCCAACCACTTCTCCGCCCAGGGATTCGATCAGTTTAATCATCGCTTCCGTGGTGCCGCCTGTGGCAATCAGGTCGTCTACGATAAGCACCTTCTGGCCGGGCTTGATGCTGTCCTTATGCATCTCGATGGTAGCCTTACCATATTCCAGATCATAATCGATGGATACGGTCTCTCTGGGCAATTTTCCTTTTTTACGGATCAGCACAAAGGGCTTGTGGGTATTATAAGCGATGGGGGTACCAAAGATAAATCCTCTGGACTCAGGTCCCACAACCACATCAAAGTCCAAATCCGCAATCAGACCCTGCATGGTGTCCACAGCCAATTTTAATCCTTCTGCATCCTGCAATACGCTGGTCACATCTCTAAAAATAATTCCCTCCTCGGGAAAATCAGGAATGCTTACTACATACTCTTCTAACTTTTTCATGTTCATAACCTCCATTATCCAACACTGTTATTTGAACAAAAAGAACTCTTTTTCACAAAAGAGTCCCTTCCACTGTCTATTACTTCTTGCCACAGCACTTTTTGTATTTTTTACCGCTTCCGCAGGGACAAGGATCATTGGGATACACCTTTGCATCCTTCACGATTGTGGTAGATGACTTCTGCTCTTTGTAGAGGGCTTTTCTGGTATCCTCGTCAAAGATCGCATTCCACTGCTCCAGATTGTACAGCCAATCTGCCTGAGCAGCCACCATATTCTTGTACAGAAGCGCTTTATCAAAAGCCAGGGATACTTCTGTGCTCTCCTCCATCTCCTCAATGGGATTGGGGGTAATCAAACTGTCGTTGATACCATCCAAAAAACCTGTCATGGTCATAACAGAAACGCCATATTTCTTCGCCAGTTCCTTGACAGTACCGGTAACCACCTCATCGGGATTTGTCAAAAGTTTCTCATAAATACCAGTCTCTTCCACAAAATATGCGTTCCAGAATTGTTCTAACTTATCATGGCTTGTTGTCTCATTATATGCCACATCACGCCACTTCTTTAATAATGCCATTGTAACTTACCGCCTTTTTGTAAATTTTTTAATGCAATTACACCCAATAGTATATAACATTTCACCCTTGAAAACAACAAAAATTTCACCCAATTTCCATGATTTTCAACAGATTTTTTGCTGCCTCGGAAAGAACCGTTTTAGAATCCGTCACCACGCAAAAATGACGCTTGGGAATGATCTTATTAAACCGAAGTTCAAACAGTTTTCCATCCTCTAATGCAGGAACGGCAAAATCCTTTACCACGCATCCCACGCCAAGATTTCTAAGGGCAAATTGGACTATCATATCGCTGGTGGCTAATTCAAACTCCGGCTGCAGTTCCACCCCCTGCTCCCTTAAGAAGGTATCCATGTAGGTTCTGGTGCTGGTATTCTCCTCCAAAAAGATCATGGGTAGTGCTTTCAACTCCTGAAAATCCATCATTTTATTTTTATTGGCCATAAAGCGCCTGCCCGCCACAAAGATGTCCTCTATCTCACGCACAGGACGACATTCTACATCCTCCGGCTGATCAAAGGGCTCACTGACCACACCAAAATCAATCCTGCCATCATTCAAAAGTTCCAAAGTTTCCGGGGTAGGGGCATTCTTTACAATCACCTTGATATCCGGATATAACTCGTGAAATTTTTCCAGATAGGGCAATAAATAATACTGCAGTGTCATGTCACTGGCACCGATGTGGATTTCTCCCACTTCCATATTCTGCATCCGGCGGACCAGGTCCACTCCTTGTTCTATCTGTTCATATCCTCTGCGCACATGGGTAAATAACGCACGTCCTTCTGCCGTCAAAACCACTCCCTTGGATGTTCTTTGAAACAAAGTCACCTGAAGTTCCTGCTCTAAATGACGCAGTGATTGACTCACCGCTGGCTGTGAAATGGACAATTCTCCGGCCGCTCTGGTAATGCTCCCGTATCTGGCAGTATAATAAAACACCTTGTAATAATCCAAATTTCCTATCATTATGGCTACTCCTATCGTCATAACTTTAGATTATATTAACATTTTTAAGATATGTTTGTCAAAGCAGATGACAGAACTTGTGATTATTTGTCGAAAATAATTGCCACTTTTGAAAAATTATACTATGATGTTCATAGATTGTAATAATCCAATAGGCATCGAATCGCCACTCACACATCAAGGAGTCATTATGAATCAAAAACATATATTTTATTACAAGATATTACGTCCAATGCTGATACTTTTTAGCAAGATTGGGTTTGGATACAAAGGGGAGAAGCCTAATAATCTTCCCGAACAATATATTGTCCTGGCCAATCACACTACGGATTTCGATCCCATTTTCATGGTATCCTCTTTTCCCCGGCAAATGTATTTTGTGGCCAGCGAACATATTACACATTGGGGATTCCTTTCTAAAATCATTATGGAATTAGCCGCTCCCATTGTCCGTTATAAAGGCTCCGTGGCAGCTTCCACCGTAATGGATGTATTGCGCAAAATTAAAAAAGGCGCCAACGTTTGCATTTTTGCAGAGGGCGATCGTTCCTGGGATGGTGTCAGCGGTCCCATTTTGGATTCCACCTCTAAGTTAATCCAAAGTTCCGGCTGTGGCCTGGTGACCTATCGTCTCATCGGCGGGTATTTCGTCTCACCAAGATGGAGTACCCATCTGCGTCGTGGTCCCCTACGAGGAGAAGTTGCCGGAATCTACACAAAGGAACAGTTATCTGCCATGAGCGCTCTTGAAATCCAGGCACTGATTGTCAACGATCTTTACGAAGATGCATATCAAACGCAGAAAATAAGCACAAAAAAATACCAGGGAAAAGCCCTGGCAGAGGGGTTAGAGCATTTATTTTTTATCTGTCCGGAATGCACCTCCCACGATACTTTAAGTTCGAAAAAGCACACTTTCACATGTGAGAAATGTGGTCACACATTGCAATATAACCCGTTCGGAATGTTGCAGGGCGGAAATTTTGAAACCATTACCCAGTTCAGTGATTGGCAAAAAGTTCAGGTGAAAAACGATATCCTGTCCAATGTAACCTATCACATTCACCGAGCAACACTATGTGAAATCACCCATCATCAGAAAACTTTGATTGCCGCCGGAGCTTTCTGTATGAACAAATCCGGCATACAACACGAAAATCATTTCATTCCCATGGAGGAAATTTCCAATATGGCTATTTACGGCAAGAACACTTTGGTATTTTCCGCCGGCAAAACTTACTATGAATTAAAACCCGAAAAGGGATTAAACGGCATAAAATTTCTGCTCTACTATCACGCCGCACAAGCGTAAAGCAGAGCAGAAGCATCATTTCTTATTCTTTACCATTCCAGCAGTAGGTGCACAGCTTGTCTTCGCTTAAGCCTACTGCTTTTATCATGTCATCCAGTCTTGCATAGTGCAAACTGGTAAAGTTCAATTTTTCTCCGATGCGATCCACCATTGCACGATATTGCTCACTGTCAGGATTCACATAGTGTTTCAAATCGATTTCACGGTCCTCTCCTTCTAATTCACGAATCACTCTTCTGGCAATCAAATCCATCTCCGATGTGGAACGGGAGAAATTCAAATATTTACAGCGGAACATAATCGGAGGACAGGCAGGTCTGATATGCACCTCTTTTGCACCGCTTTCATACAAAAATTCCGTGGTTTCACGAAGCTGGGTGCCTCGCACGATGGAATCATCAATCAACAACAGGCGTTTGTCCTCAATCAATTCCTTCACGGGGATAATCTTCATCTTCGCAATCAGATTTCTCTGGGTCTGTATGGTGGGCATAAAGGATCTGGCCCAGGTAGGTGTATATTTAATAAAGGGTCTGGAATAGGGAATTCCGGATTTGGTAGAGTATCCAATGGCATGGGCTATACCGGAATCCGGCACACCTGCCACAGTATCAGCTTCCACATTATCCCGCTCTGCCAAGAGTGCACCGCATCGATACCGCATCTTTTCTGCGCTGATGCCCTCGTAGGAGGAAGAGGGATATCCATAATAAATCCAAAGGAACATACAAATCTTCATTTCTTCGCCGGGTTTTACCAAGGTCTTAACCCCCTCAGGCGTCACCACCACAATCTCTCCCGGTCCCAGTTCTTTTTCCTCATGATAGCCCAAATTCAAATAGGCAAAGCTTTCGAAGGAAACGCAGTATGCACCTTCCTTTTTGCCCACAGACACCGGGGTTCTACCCATTTTGTCTCTGGCAGCATAGATGCCAAGAGGTGTCATCACCAGTATGGTCATAGAGCCCTCAATCACTTCCTGTGCGTACTGAATGCCTTCCACCAGATTCTGTTTTTGATTGATGATGGACGCCACCAATTCGGTTGCATTGATATCGCCGCCACTCATCTCCAGAAAATGGCCATGTCCCTTTTGGAACAATAATTTCACCAACGCATCCGTATTATTGATTTTACCTACTGTCGAAATCGCATAGGTACCATGGTGGGAACGTACAATCAACGGCTGTGGCTCGTAGTCAGAAATACAACCAATACCAATGGTTCCCTCCATTTTGTTTAAATCTTTATCAAATTTGGTACGGAAGGGAGAATTCTCTATGTTGTGAATCGCCCTGTCATAACCCTTCTCTTTACTGTAAACAGCCATGCCGGCGCGTCTGGTACCCAAGTGAGAATGGTAATCTGTTCCGAAGAACAAATCAAATATGCAATCTTCCTTGGATGCTACACCAAAAAATCCACCCATACTTCTCTCTCCTTTCGTTTATCACCTGACAAATATATCTTACAAAACCCCATTAGTCAATAGAAATCTGGCCACTTCTGTAACTCTCTTTCATTCTTCCGATGATCCGCTGTGCCTCTTTGGCAAAGCCTTCTGTCTCCCCTGTTTCGCAAAGTTCCCGCATACGGGATAACAGGGATGCCTCGGGGGACTGCTCCCACTCCATCAACAGATTCTGTATCCGACTGTTCAACTCGTACTCATCAAAGTACAAATGGCCCTTCTCCGCCAAAAAAGCCTCATACTCCTGCTTAGGCAGTGCCAGTTTCATGGCCGCTCCATAGTTGAACGCCTCAGTTCTATCCTGATTCAACAAATATGCCTTTAAAAAGCCCTCCGCGGCTTGGTCAAATTCCATCAATCCGGACTGTGCAATGGCTAAATTATGCCAAATATCTGCCAGGCAACCAATACCGGGTAGGGATTCCTTGGTCCGGTCTTTCTCTTCCCACAGGCGAATCAGCTCCTGGTAGCCACAAACGGCTGCCTGATAATTTTTCTTGTGTAATAAGAAATCAATCTGCTTCTTCCTTTTTTCCAATTGGCTTAAGCCCGCACCCATCTTGAGAAGTTGTTCTACCTCCCGCATGGTAGTGCCGTCATACAGCCCCACATATTGCAAAATCGTCAGAACAAATACGGAAAGGCCGACTCCTTGACGAAGCAACACGCCCAAATTGTCTGCCAAATCATGTAACCCGCACTGCTTATCCAACCATTTCACAATAGGGTCTCCCATCAGGGATGCATCCAGCAAAAAAGCATTTTCCTTGATACAAAAGCACAATTCTTCTGCACAAAAAACAGGCAAATCTACACCGGGAACACTATATGATTTTTCTGCATAATCGCCAACGCAAGCTGTTATACGCATCTGTTTCTCCTAATTATGTTTCCTTGTTACAATTGGATGTTTCGCTTCCAGGTAAGTTCAGACGGCGCTCTCAAACTGCCCAATCCAAGATCAGTTAATTCCACCGCCAGCGTAGTTTCATCTTCCATAGTCAGATGGATTTGCAATCTGGTCAACGCCGGGGATACCCCTTCTAAAGTGATTTCTTCCATCCGTCTGGTGCCACGGGTCAAGGGTGTCAATTCCAATTGCAGGGAATTGCCATCCTGTATATAAAACTCAGCAAGTCCTTCCGCCTCATACCAGTTTACCCCGGCATCCAGCAAGGGCTGGTAGGCATCTTCTGATTGACGCATCAATTTGATGCCCACGTTGGTCTTTAGCTTGTCCTCACCTAAAAATACATATTCTTTACTCACTTGACCGGGATACAATCTCTCCTGCATTCCCAGGCAGGCACCCTTACTGAACAGATTATTGCCCTGAAAGACGCGACGGCCACGACACAAAAAGCGCAGGGACTCCTTCATCCACTCTCCCGCAAATCCGTCACCAATCAGATACACACTGCTGATCAACAGTTCGCCACAAACTGTTTTGGCAATCTCCAAAAACGCCAAGTCCGCCTTTTCCGAAGATACCGCACTGCTCCACAGCGGGAATTCTTGTTCTGTTACATATGCCACATTGGGTGTGGATCTTCTGTTGCATTCCAGACAATAAACCTTGATTTTATCTTCTTCGTAGTGAAACAAGACCGACTGTTGAGACCATAACTCCGTGGGTTGTTTAATGCAAAAGGAGTAAAAACTTTCCGGATAACTTTGCAGATAAACCATCTCCGGTTTCCATTTCAATCCTTTGATGATCTGCTCTATAATTTCCTTCCATTTTTTATCAATCACAGGACAGGTAATCATCATAGCTGAAATCTTCTCAGTAGATGCGTATCCCTGCAGCAAACTTAAGGACCGCTTGATAAACAAGGCCAAAAGTGCCACCGGATGATAGGTTTCTCCTTCCACCACAACCGGCTCCCCTGTTCTGGCCTTTTCCACCAGATGCTCCACCAAGAATCCTTCTCCATCCTGATGCATCCTGATGGCATCCGTTCCAAAGGCCCACTGGTCCGTTCCTTTTCGTTTGCACAAAACGGTAGGAATATTATAGTTCTGGGCATTGGGTGACGAAGAAAGCGTCACCGGGTCTGCCTTATCAGAGACCACGACGCTGATCTGGGAATTTTTATGATCCAGATGATATCCCAATATTAATTTTCCACTGTTCAAAAATCCCATTCCACGTCTCCTTTCTACCGCTGCTTTGCTTCTACCGGGGCCGGAAAAGTCCTTCCACGATAGATTCCTTACGCAAGCACTGCTCCAGCATGGATTGTACCTTATCGTACTCCTGCATTCTCAAATGCATATTCATACGGTTAATGTAATTGTATTTTCCGTTTCCGGAGTCACTGCATACGTCACTCTTGGCTATGCTACCCTCTTGGCTATGCATTCCTTCCCCATCTTCCCAGGTCAGGGTATAGGTCAGTGTCTCCCCGAAAAACAGTACAAAATCCTTAGAATAAACGCCCTGACAGAGCCGTTTCAAATGTTCCTCTCCTGTCCATAGTATGGCGTCGTCCGGCCCCTTTACAGCAAACTGAATTTGCACATTTTCTTTGGGATTGCCGAAAAACTCTACCATCACCCGATCTGCAAACACCCGGTTTACAACGTCAAACTCCTTGTATTCTCTCATAAATTCCATACACATATTGCGTTGGATGAGACGGGCAAGAAATGTTCCAATCATCTCTTCATCACTGATACATTTTCTGTATTCCTTATTTCGAATACAATATTTCAAAAACGCCAGCATCTGCATATCCGAAAGCATCTCTTCCTGATAGAAAAGAGTACGGATTTCGTCAAATACAGCCCCTTCCGCTTCCTGATCTAAGACCAGCCACCGATAAGACTTTTCATTCACAATGGCATCCCGAAGTTTCGGATTGGGTTCCATGGAAAAATAGCTCATCAGAAGTTTGGGATAACTGTGATGGCTTGCCCCTGTCACTAAAAACTGCGCCAGGAGACGTTCTTCCAAATGTCTGCATGCCACACCTGCCTCCTTGTCCTTTTGCCATAGGTCACACAAGTACTGGCAAGTTCCCTTGGCATACTGCGTCAGATACAACAGGATATCGGCATCCATGCACCCCGATTCCACAGCCCCCTTGGCCACAGACACCAGTGTGCGATTGTACTGATTCCGTAGTTCCTCGGGAAAGGCATCCCACACGTCTTTGTTCACATACTTGTGGGGTATAATCTCTTCCCCAAGGGTAAGTAAAAGTTCTGCAATCCATGAAAACTGTCCGCCTTCCAGTGCCCAAACAACAGCCTGTTCCCGCTCTCCGGGAAGCATTTTATCAACGGGCAGACTATGCAGCACCTGACCAAATTCCTCATAGCGCTCCATATTCAGGTATTGTTTCAAAAGGGTCAGGTACGCACGCACCTTCACCTTTCTGGAAGCCCACTCATCTTGGGCAATTCTGTGAATTCTCGCCTCGGCGCTTTGGGCATCTTCTGTAAATTTGCCTCCCTTAGATGCAAGATACAAATCCAAATGGAGATTTTCACAATCATAGGGCAATAACCACTCTAAATATTTTTCATCCCGTGTCAGACTCTTCTTACTATATTCCACAGATTGCAGGAAACGGTTCTTTTTCCCGTCCTCGAAGACAATTCTATCGTTCACATCATAAAGCGCAATCCACGTGGTTCTGTCGTTTAACTGGTACTCCTGAGGATGAAGGCTACCCCGATGGTATACATACACTTTTCGAAGTTCCGGGTTATTTACAGTGATTTGATATGCAAACAGGATTCTGGACACCATAAAACAATTTTCCTGGTCTATCATGTCCTGCTTCAAAACCTGATGGTATATATTTGCCAAATGCACGTCTACTCTGCCACGCTTCATCTGTTGCACGGCAAACTCCTTAATCTTATCCCGATACGCATCGTAAACATCAGGCATTTCATAACGGTTACGCAATACATAATCATACAAATAAGCCGCCCTTGCATACTCCATATTGGTCTGATAGGAGAAGTAAAGCAGGAGAATCTTGGGCAATTTATATTCCTGACTCAAATCCAGGCTGAACATATAGTACTCATAAAGATTGGTAATACGAAGATTCTCTTCAACGCCCAGTTGAAACCAACGGAAATATTCCTTGCCAAAACGATTGCCCTTAATCAAAAGAGAACAAATCTCCCGTAAAATATAGATGCTCTTTTCCTGCTGATACAGAAGACTCAGCAGACGAAGCAGGGTCGTGGAATACTCCCTGGATCTTTCCGTTAAATATAAAATCTGATCCACCACTTCTCTGGAAAGATAGTCTTTTCTGGCGCCAAAATAAAGCAACTGCAGTTCAAATCTGTCCAGTTTTCGCAACAGAGCCGGATTATAATTTAAAATATTCAATGCTTCGATGTAAAGAATCGGGCTGGTCGCGCCGGCCTGGAACTGTTTTTCCAGAAATACCCATTTCCCGGACGCGGATTTGTTATATTCTTCGGACAAATACAATAGAAGCCATGCCACTCTCCAATTGGAAACATTTTGTCTAAAGATGTGTTCCAAACGCGCGGTCACTTCCACCACGTATTCCACATCCGTGTGAATTAAGGTGGTAAGATACAGATAATAGGCCTCCATGGTCCTATCTCTATAGCCGGTACTCTGCAGCAATTCCGCTACATAATCCAGGGTCCATCCCGCCTCATTCTGGTTGCCCTCCGTAATCAAAAGGTGGGCCTGCATCAGTCTTGCAGCAATCCCCTGCTCATCCAATGCCAACATTCTGTCCACGATCTTTTTGGTTTCTTCCAACCAGGTATCTTTTGTAATTTTACGCATGCGGAAGGCCTGATAATATTCCATTAATTCCACAATCATGCGCTTTTGATTGAGGGCAAAATGATTGCGTCCCTCCTCGCAGCCATACCTCACCGTCACGGGTATACTGATTTCCAAATAACTATTGCGCAGCGTGATGCGGCCAAAATTCTTGCCCACGCGACAATATCCGGTGTCTATATACACGGGGAGCTGACAGGATGCACCCAAAAAGTCGTCATCTGTAAGGGTGTTCTTTTCAGTATAAAGGAGATCCCCCTGACAGATAATCTCAAGATTCGTGAATCCCCAGCCATTTTTCAATATGGACAGGCACTGCTCCGAAACATAGGGTTCTTCTCCTCCATATGCGGGAAGTTCCACCTGCAGGGAATTCTCCTGGGGAACATACTCCACATGTTGTTTTTTCCCTGCACTAATCAGGAATTCTTCCACATTATGCTCATTTCCCGAGGTGACGGAAAGGATGGTATAACTCTCCATTAGAGATTTGTTATTGTTCAAAATTTGCGTAAAACTCGGGGTGTAAAATAGGCGCACCGCCTCCCGCCAGTTTTGCTTGGCCAAAGAAACAAATCCGTCCAAATCGGCCACAATGCCCTGAGAAGACAAAAGCGCCGGCTCCTTCACCGTCACTTCATAGGGAATTTCGTATTCCCCTTGATTGGATAGAATGAAAAACCGGCCATTCACAACACTGCCCGATGCAAGTCCTTCACTATCAAAGCGGAAGGAAATTTCTTCCACACTACCCATAAATTTAGAATTACGACATTCCATTCTGGAATTGGACGAATAGATTTGTCCCTGACAATATACGGAAGGTGCGCAAAAAACACGAAAAGAGCCCTCATAGACTCCTCCCTTTTCTATCGTAATGACAATATTTGAGCAGGAAAAAGTAAGCGGACTTCTCTCGGCACTACAATCGCCCTCCGCCAATCGCCTTATCATTTTTTCCATACTCTCACCTTCTTTTCATCGTATATTTAGTTTAATTATATCAAAAAAATTACAATTTGTACAACATATAGTTGTAAATATATCACATTCCCATTTCCCGGGCATATAATAGACACAAAGCGATTTGAACAGAGGTCTTTTATGCCCGATTCGGGAACTTTAAAAATCAGTATTCTCTCTTCCGTGGGAATGATTCCCATCGAAAATGCACTTATTTCCATCAGTACCACCGGGGCTCCGGAAACAACCCTCATGCAGGTGACCACGGACTCCTCCGGACAGACAGACATCCTTTCCCTGGACGCTCCTGATGTGGACCTATCCCTGCAGGCGGACAATCTGATTCAGCCCTATGCCGAATATAATATTTTGGTCACAGCCGAAGGCTACGAGCCCGTCTATGTAACAGGGGTGGAAATTCTGGCCACCCGTTTGGCACTGCAAAATATCGTCATGACACCTTTGGCCATCACCAACGAACCGGAAGAAACCATCGTCATTCCGGCACATACGCTATATGGAACTTATCCTCCCAAAATCCCGGAGGACGAAATCAAACCCATCGACGAAACCGGCGAGATTGTTTTAAGCCGCGTGGTCATCCCTGAATACATCATCGTCCACGACGGCGTTCCGTCAGATTCTACTGCCCAAAACTATTGGGTTCGGTACAAGGACTATATCAAAAATGTAGCCTCCTGTGAAATCTATTCCACCTGGCCGGAAAGCACCATTTATGCCAACATCCTTGCAATTATGTCCTTTACGCTAAACCGTGTTTACACCGAGTGGTATCGGAATATGGGCTATGATTTTACCATCACTTCCTCCACCGCCTATGACCAGAAATGGGTTTACGGCAGAAACACTTTCGACAATATCGATTATCTGGTGGATACCATCTTTACGAACTTTCTCTCCCGTCCCGGTGTGCGTCAGCCCATTTTCACCACCTACTGCGACGGCAACCGTACCACCTGCAACGGATTGAGCCAATGGGGCTCAAAATATCTGGGCGACCAGGGGTATTCTGCCATTGAAATCATCCATTACTATTACGGCAACGATATGTATATCAATACTGCAGAAGTGGTATCCGGCGTGCCCTCCTCATGGCCCGGGTATGATTTGACCGTAGGGGCTTCCGGAGACAAAGTACGGACCCTCCAGATGCAATTAAACCGCATTGCCAGAAATTATCCTGCCATACCTAAAATAGCCGAGGACGGCGTGTACGGTCCCCTAACAGCCGATGCAGTCCGCACCTTTCAGGGAATCTTTAATTTGCCACAAACAGGTGTCACTGACTACGCCACTTGGTATGAAATTTCCGATATCTATGTAGGCGTCACCCGGATTGCAGAGCCGGGATAATGTCCCCGGTGAAAATGGTCGGAATCCTTTCGGATTCACTTAGCTTCTTTGTGCAATTAACTCTGCCACATCCTCTTTGGTAGGCATCACACGCAGGGCACCTTTTTTGGTGGTAATCAGGCTTGCCGCTGCATTGGCAAAGCAAAGCATCTCTTGCAGTTTTTCGGTATCTAAATCCGCCAAACCATAGTTCAAAACCTTGTGAATAACACATGCCATAAAGGTATCTCCGGCTCCCGTTGTCTCGATGGTATTTTCTTGCAGGAAGGGAGCTTGAGATACAATCATATCCCGATAATAAGCTCTGCTTCCTTCCGGCCCCATAGAGACTAAAATCAAGGGAATATCATATTTTTCACGCAGTTTCTCCACGCCTGCGTCGAAATCCTCCTCCCCTGTGAACCACTGGATTTCATTGTCGGAAATTTTCAGCACATGGCAGCGTTCCATTCCATAGCTCATTGCTTCTCTCAAGTGTTCCTGGGTATCCCACAGAGGCATACGGATATTGGGGTCAAAAGTGATCAGAGCTCCACTCTCTTTCGCCAAATCAAGGGCATATTTTGTGGCCTCCGTATTCTTTTCGTCGGTCATGGATAATGTGCCAAAATGGAAGGCTCTGGTGTTTTCCAGCAGTTTCTCCTGCACCTCTTCCTTGGTTATCATCATGTCTGCACCGGGCTTACGATAGAAGGAAAAATCTCTGTCTCCATTTTCAAAGGTCTGCACAATGGCAAGCGTGGTATGTACTTCTTGATCAAATTTTAAATTTACGGTATCAATGCCCACTTCCACCAAGGCCTGTTCCAGTTGGTGTCCGAATCCGTCATCTCCTACCTTCCCAATGAATGCGGTCTTATGCCCTAATTTCGTCAGCATGGATAAAACATTACAGGGTGCACCTCCCGGATTTGCCTCAAAGATGGGATTGCCCTGCGCACTTTTTCCGTTTTGCGTGAAGTCAATCAAAAGTTCTCCCAATGCCACCACGTCATATTTCTTATTCTCACAACTCATATCTGTTATATTCTCCTCTCTTAAGGTTCGTTTCGCTATTTGATTTATGTTTATTCTGAAAAACATAACTCTGTGAATAATGTAGCACAAATTTGAACATCTGTTAAGACTTATTGCTCATTATAATATTGATTATATTTTCCCGGTGATATACCGTAAACCCGCCTGAAGTTGCGCAGGAAAGAGGTATAATCCGTAAATCCCACAGTCTCATAACATTCCGCCACCGGTTTTCCCTGTCGAAGCAGTTCACAAGCCGTCATCAATTTCTTATTGTTGATGTAATTGTGCACCGTCTCTCCTGAAATCTCTTTAAAAGTCCGCAGAAAATGATACTTGCTCATATGCACTGCCTTAGCCAGTTCATCCACCGGTATTTTTTCACCCATGTGTGCATCAATATACTCAGAAACCTTCTGCAGTAGCGGATGGGACTGATAGTTTTCACCCAAATGACGGTACTCCTGCCTATCACAAAGCAAATTTAAGTATACAAAAAAGAGTGTCAAATACCCCCGGTCGGCCACTTCCTTGACTCCCTCTTTCGGGAAACCCACCACCTCAGTCATGGCCAATTTCAACAGGTAATTTTGTAGCATCTCCTCATAGTAAATAGGAAAATGATACGCACAGGTATCCTGCTTCCGAAAACAGGCAGACAAATCTATATCTTCTCCCGATAAAGAAGAGAGATAGCCCGGCGTAATCCATAGAATAATCCGATTAGAAGCATCTGCCTTGGGAATCACATCCTCATATCGATGCAGTATATCTCTATTGATTAATAGAAAGTCCCCCTTTTTCGCCCGATAAATCCGGTCTCCTATCATGGCTGAATATTCCCCGGACAGCACATAGATGACTTCATAGAAATTGTGAGAATGGAAATTAGTGGCACCAATGGGTGCGCCCTGTTTTTCATACACTTCATAATTTTCATTAATCAAATATTGCCGTTCGTCTGTGGCATCCAATTTCTTTAGTTTATCGCTAATATTCATGGTTTTTGAACCTCTTTTTGCTTGTCTCTACTTTTCTAATACCACTACAAACTCAGTATATAGCAATTTTTGCATTGTTTCAAGCAATTTATGAGATTATATTGCATTTTGAATCATGCTATGATAGATCCAATGGGAATATTTTCCCAATATAATTCAAATCCTAAGGAAAACAAACGGAGGTAATATTATGCAGATGACATTACGCTGGTACGGTAGCAAATACGATACCGTTACTTTAAAACAAATTCGCCAGATTCCCGGCGTTACCGGAGTGATTTCCACTCTGTACGGCACCACTCCCGGCGAAGTGTGGGAAATGGAAGACATTCTCGCGCTCAAAAAGGAAATCGAGGATGCAGGTCTCACCCTGGCAGGTATTGAAAGTGTGAATATTCATGATGCCATCAAAATCGGTTCCCCCGACAGAGATAAATACATTGACAACTATATTACCACATTAGAGCGCCTCGGACAGGCAGGCATTCATATGGTATGCTACAACTTTATGCCCGTTTTTGACTGGACCAGAACGGAACTTGCCCGCATGCGTCCCGATGGTTCTACTGTTTTGGCATATACTCAGGAAGCTGTTGACGCTTTAGACCCCGAGAAAATGTTTGAATCCATCTCCGGTGACATGAATGGTACCGTAATGCCCGGTTGGGAACCTGAGCGTATGGCAAGGGTGAAGGAATTGTTCGAAATGTACAAGGATGTGACCGACGAAAAATTGTTCGATAATTTGAAATACTTCTTGGAGCGCATCATGCCCACTTGCGATAAATACGACATCAACATGGCAATCCATCCCGATGACCCTGCTTGGAGTGTATTCGGACTCCCCCGCATCATCATCAACAAAACCAATATTTTGCGTATGATGAAGATGGTAGACAACCCTCACAATGGTGTCACCTTCTGTTCCGGCTCTTACGGCACCAACCTTGAAAACGATTTGCCTGATATGATTCGTTCCCTGAAAGGACGTATTCACTTTGCACATGTGCGTAATCTGAAATTCAATACTCCTACCGACTTTGAGGAGGCTGCTCATCTTTCCAGTGACGGCACCTTCGATATGTATGAGATTATGCGTGCTCTTTATGACATCGGCTTCACCGGTCCTATCCGCCCCGACCACGGAAGAATGATTTGGGATGAAGTTGCAATGCCCGGCTACGGCTTATATGACAGAGCCTTGGGTGCGTGCTATCTCACCGGTCTGTGGGAAGCAATTGTAAAACAGCATAACTAAATCTAGTGCATCACAACGAAATTGAGAAATGGAGTTTACTATGAAGTTAACATTAGAAGGTATCAAAACGCAGCGCCAGGCATATATCGATGCAGGCTACTCTCTTCCCACATTTAATTATGAACAGGTGAAAAAAGCCACCTATGAGCGTCCCACATGGATTCACTTTGGTGCCGGCAATATTTTCCGTGCCTTTCAGGCAAATGTGGCGCAGAACTTATTGAATACCGGCGTGTTGGACACCGGTATCATTGCAGTGGAAGGCTACGATTATGAAATCATCGAAAAAAGCATTCGCCCGCACGACAACCTGACCATTTTGGCTACATTAAAGGCTGATAACACCATCGACAAGACCGTAATTGCCAGTGTGACAGAATCTTTGATTTTAGACAGTTCCAACGAAAAGGAATACAGCCGACTGAAAAAAATTTTCGCAACGCCTTCTCTCCAGATGGCCAGCTTTACCATCACAGAAAAAGGGTATGCCACAGCAGATGCCCATGGCAATTTATTCCCTGCCATTGTGCAGGATATTGAAGCAGGTCCCGTTGCACCCAACAGTTATCTTGGCAAAGTGGTGTCCCTGCTCTTCCACCGTTATGTAAACGGTGGTTCCCCCATTGCTATGGTCAGCATGGACAACTGCTCCCACAACGGTGACAAGTTAAAAGCTGCTGTGATTACTTTTGCAGAAGGCTGGCTTGAGAATGGTTTTGTAGATGCAGGATTTGTATCTTATATCAAGGGCTCCGGCAAGGTATCCTTCCCCTGGTCCATGATTGATAAAATCACCCCTCGTCCTGACGCCTCTGTGGAAGCCATTCTGCGGGCGGACGGCATCGAAGAATTAGATCCTGTTATTACTTCTAAAAACACCTATATTGCACCTTTTGTAAACGCAGAGGAATGCGAGTACCTGGTAATTGAAGATGATTTTCCCAATGGCAAACCCGCCTTAGAAAAGGGTGGCATCTACTACACCACCAGAGAAACCGTAGATAAGGTGGAAAAAATGAAGGTTTGTACCTGTTTAAATCCTCTGCACACCACTCTGGCTGTGTATGGATGCTTACTTGGATATGAATTGATTTCAGAGGAAATGAAACATCCCACCTTGAAAAAGTTGGTTCAGACCATCGGTTACACCGAAGGCCTTCCTGTGGTTGTGAATCCCGGCATTTTAGACCCCAAGGAATTTATCGACCAAGTAGTGAATGTACGCATTCCTAATCCGTTTATGCCGGATACGCCCCAACGAATCGCTGTGGACACCTCCCAAAAGCTGGCAATCCGCTTTGGCGAGACCATCAAGGCCTATGAAAAGCGCGATGATTTAGACATCCACGATTTGAGGATGATTCCATTGGTATTTGCAGGTTGGTTGCGTTATCTAATGGCTATTGACGACGCAGGCAACCTCTTCACCCCCAGCTCCGATCCACTGCTGGAAGAGGCTTCCGCCTTTGTGGCAGATTACAAATTGGATGGTTCCCTCAAGGACCTGTCCAAACTGGACGGCCTTCTTTCCAATGAAAAAATATTCGGTGTGGATCTGGTGGCGAACGGCATGGCTCCCCTGGTAAAAAAATACTTTACCGAGTTGTCCTGTGGTGTTGGTGCTGTGGCAGATACACTGGAAAAATATGTAAAATAATTTTTAGTCACAATATTAATATCTATTTAACAAAAAAGGAGCCTAAGCTCCTTTTTTGTTTCAGTCATATTCCACATCAGTAATATATAGAGTTCTTCGTCAACCGTTAATCAACAAATACACCGGTCCACAGTATGCGAAATTTAAGCGAATAGTAATATCTTGTCCATTCCTTTCAAAGGGAACCTTCTCCCAATCCCCTTGGGGATTCAGGGTGCATATCTGCTGTACCTGTTCCCATATTGTAGGAAGGTGTAGTTTCACTCTTTCCGCGGTGTCTACAGATAGGTTAATAATAGTCAACATTCCCAGCACATCATCCTCCGATTCCGCTTCATTTGCAATCATAAACAGATTCGGCGCATCCTGTAGCACCACAACTTCGATACTCTCTTGTACCAAACGTCGCAATACATTTTGCCTGGTATAATTGTACAACGCCTGGGACTGATTCCCTTCCAGAGTGAGTCCCATAACAATCACTGTGCCGCCTAATTCGTTATGGAAACGGGTCATTCCTGGACAAAGATACTCTTGTTTGAAATTATAGATACCTGAAATCTCTTCGCAATCAGCTTCAGTAATCTCAAGCCTCATCCCTTTGCCATTTCCATTGGGGCACCATGCGTGTGCAATGGGCATTTCCGATTCCTCGCCGGGCAAAAGGAAAGCATCTCTTACTACCTCCCTGGCGCCCAAATCGAAGCCAAACATGCCTTCCCCAGCCATATCTTCACCCACATTGACCCCAAGATATTTGCCAAATTCTCTCTCACAAAGAGCCTTTGCGGCGTCCCCGTCCAAAAAAACCACCTTCCCAAGTGCCTGTAAAACAGTCTCCTCGGAAGCTCCCTTGGCCTGAGTCACATCTAAGAAGCACACCTCACTGTCTTCTGTGGTATAAGGAATACCGAACCTTCCAACGCACTGTGCCCACAGGGGATATCTCCTTGCCGCTGGTTTTTCTGTCGTGTTCAGGAAAGGGTCGTACCCAACCTGTACGCCTTTCAACCCACAGTTCTTTGCGATTCCCGCTACAACTTCAAACCTGCGTTTCTCTCTTGAAACCATTCTGCCATAGGATGTTTCGTCCTGCTCCATACCCAAAAGATGGCCGGTCCACAACAATCCCCCATAAAAGCCATAGGAGCATGCAATTCCCATCATTGTTTTCAGTTCTTTGGCAGATGCAAAATACTGATTGTGAGGATAAACATCAGACTCATGATAGCAACGGATTTTTCCGTCCATATGCTGTTTGGAATACAGCATATGATAAAGTTCTTCCGGAATCTTTTTTATGTCTATGCCACAATAGAAAGTGCCATAAAGCCGAACAAAAGGAATTGTTTTTGCTCCGGCCAATGCTTTCGTAATTGCCTCGGTGGAATCCCCATCATAATCCACGCCACCTGATTGACAATAGCCAAAGGGAATGGCAGGGTCTACTTGGTCTACCACTGACCGCATATCTTTGGCAAACTCCGCCAAGGTATCCCGCATCAACTCACGATAGGAGCGCATCAGCGCAAAACCTCCCTCGTTTCTTTGTGCAAATGCCTCAAGCAATTCTGCTCTGCCGTAGTCCTTGCCCACACGCCTGGAAAACATTTTCAGATGTCTGTCACAGAGACAACTGCCCGACAAGGTATAGTCATCTTCCAAAAGCAGGAATGCAGGTTTCCCAACGCTCACGAAATCCCTGATATCCCCTAACAGCCTCTCCCTGAATCCAATATCTGTAGGACAGTTGCCAAAGGGATGCAATGCGCCATCCCCCTTGCCAAGTCCCGAAGTATCGGAAAATGCACCTGTTTTGATGGTCAGATAAATAATCCATCCACATTCCACGGGTAGGTCCTGCAGCAATTCTTTTACACGCACGAAGGTGTCCACAATCTCCAGATAATGTTCCTTAGTGGGGTATCGCTCCGCTCTCCAGCCTTTATTGGGTCCATATAAAGCATATTTCGTAAATCCATATTCTAAATACTGATATCTGATTTTTTCTGCAACTGTATCTGCATCTTGCCACAACGGGTCAATGGATACCGGAACTATAATATCAAAAATATTTTCTGACATCTGCAAACCTCTTGCAATTCAAATTACAACACTGCGCCATAAGAAATCAATTTTGCTCTCACCTGGGCCACATCTACTGTATGTGTATTCCTGCCACTGTTTTTGGCAACCCCCACTGCCACTCCGGCCGCCTCACCCATGCATGCACAGATAGGCATAATACGGACTGCAGATTGCGCTTCATGCGTAGCAGAAATACAACGGCCTGCCACCAGCAAATTGGTGTATTCCTTGGGCAACAGACAACGATATGGAATCTGATAATATTCATTTTCTGAAAAATCCACAATGGTGGTGCCGGTACCTGCAGGATTGTGAATGTCGATATCATAGTTGCCCAATGTAATGGTATCTTCGAAGGAAACCTTATCAATTAATTCCTGAGCCTGCAAGATATGTACTCCTTTTAGTTTCCGGCTCTCTCTGATACCAACTTCTCCTGCGATAGAGATCAACGTGGCATTGTCAAAGGCCTTTGAATTTTCTTTCATAAAATTATACATTTCCAATACCTGACGTCTCAGTTCCATCTCTGCTTTGCTGATATCAAAGATATCCAGGGGATTGTGGTGCGTGATTCTGGTTGTATTGAAATGTAGAATACCATCTCCCAATTTTGAAAAAATCAACAGATTCTCTCTTGGATTCCTGATTTTTCCTTCTGCTTGGAACTGCTTATATAATGCCTGCAGTTTCGGACGTTCTGACTCGAAAATCTCAGAATCCACGCCACATACTCTAAAACAAGTAGTCATAGGCTGGCAAAGCCCATCCTCATCTCTTCCCACCTGAAAATCACAGCCGGAAAGAGCCATCAAATCACCGTCTCCGGTGGCATCTACAAAGAATTCTGCTTCCACCTCCATAACACCGGATTTTGAAAGCATTTTGACGCTTTTCACCCGTTCACCTTCCGTAGCCACCTCAAAAACTCTTGTGTGAAATAACACATCCACACCGGCTTCTGTAATCATATCATCCAGCAAAAACTTATAATGCTCAGGAGAAAACTGCATCCATTCATCCCTACCGGTCATCTGGGTCTGGCGTTTTCTCATCTCTGTAAACAGTCCCCCGGACAGAGGTTTTAATGTTCCATCCTCATTATACCAATATCTCATATATGGAAATACCAGGCAATTGGACATTGCTCCGCCCAGGCATCCCTCCTTTTCCACCAGTAATACAGAGAGTCCTTCTCTAGACGCAGCAACTGCAGCTGCCACGCCGGTCAAGCCGCCACCGGCTACAAGCAAATCATATTTTTTCATAGTTTTTCTCTCTATTCTTTCTTATTTATTTTGCACAAAAAATCCTTTATTTTAGGCACTTTGTGCAATTGGTTTAAAAGTTACAACAATAACTCTGCACTAAATAATGGGCGAAAACTGTATCTTTTCTGGTTCAAAGTACTCAT
>JAEIGA010000740.1_pt1 | contig 48509 bp, 78 predicted proteins | sample 9270691 | NCBI WGS metagenome assembly JAEIGA01 (sample SAMN17057246, study PRJNA624740) | gut metagenome | biome: biome; isolation source: fecal sample | host: Bos grunniens | place: China: Xizang | collected 2019 | reverse complement strand
TTTGATTCTTGCGCACGATGATTATGCAATTGCCCAAAACTGCGCGAATGAAATCAGGCTGTTTACAAACGATGCTTATTTTCAGCAGTTAAACGGCATTGCTTGGTTTGAATCCCAATTGGGCAAGCCGCTAGAGGAATCTCTGATTAAATCCGAAATACGGGATGCTTGTTTACGTGTAGACGGCGTTGTTTCTGTAACGAATATTGACCTAAAGTATTTCGACAAGGAAACGAGAACACTTCACGCCGAAATAATCATTATGACGGAGAATAATACAAATGTCGCTGTTAGAGTTTGATGCAAATTTAGGCGTTGATGTTCCGAGTACGGCGGATATTCGCGCTGATTTGGGCGCAAAACTTCAGGAATGTTTCAATACAAATCCGAATGATCCGCTCTTAAATATTGAGCCTAGCGCCCCTATGGGGCAGTTTTTGGATTTGATTGTTGCCGAAATCGAAGCAAAGAATAGCGAATTAGTCTTTCTTGCTAACATGCTTGATCCCGATACGGCGCAAGGTCGATTCTTGGATGCTCTCGCGTCCCTGTATGGTATTCGGCGCAAAATCTCCGAGCCTACGATTGTTACTGTTACCCTGACAGGGTTAAACGGGACTAATGTTCCCTACGGCGTACTTGCTCAAGACTCCAACGGAAACCAATACAGACACAATGTCGCGGCAGGGGTTACGATTGGCGCAAGCGGCGTTGCAACTACGACATTTGCAAGCGTAGAACACGGCGCTATCGAAGTAGCGGCGCACTCGCTTAATCGCATTGTTACTGTTGTCGCTGGCTGGGATTCAATCGACAATCCGAACGCCGGGGCGCTTGGCAGAGACACAGAAACAGACGCAGAACTCCGAAAGAGAATGCGCGACTCTTACGCAATCAACGGGACTGGATATACCGCCGCGCTTTGGGCGAATCTTGCAAACCTTGACGGCGTGATTGATGTTGCCGTTTTGGAGAACAAAACCAACCAGCCGAAGACGGAATACGGCATTACCATTGGCGCTCATTCTGTCGCTATTTGCATTGTTGGCGGCGAGGATTCGGCAATTGCGGAAATTATCTATCGCCGCAAGGATTGCGGATGCGGTACTACAGGCGATACCACTGTTTCCTATACCGACACGGATTTTGATGCTACTTATGAGTATCAGATAACCCGTCCTGTCGCTGGCGCTCTGAAAATCAAAGTGGAGATTTTCGCGCAGTCTATCAGCGAGGATATCCGCGACAAAATCAAGGATGCACTCATTGCGGATGTTTCAGGTCAAGGCACGAATCCGCGTATTGGTATTGCGCAAACAGTCTATTCAAGCCGTTTTTATACGATTGTGCAGGGCGTTACAACCAGCCCCGTTAAGCAAATCACTGTCGCGCTTGACGATGGCGCATTCTCGCAAGCCGCTGTAATTCCTGCTGACATTGAGCCGACCTTGGACGAAAGCAACATTACGATTCTTACGGAATAAAAATGAGCGATTCGGTTACTTTCAGAAACATATTTACTGAGGAAGACATGAGGGCGATGACAAATACTCGCTCATTGGTGAGCATTGCCCTTCAATCTCAGTATTCGCACTCCGAAAAATACCGCCAATTGGGCGATTTGTTCCGCGAGGAATTGGACGCAAGCCCCAACCTTGACGATTTTTACAATCACGCGCTCAACCCTGAAACGGCAGACGGAAAGTTTCTCGATATTTGGGGCGAAAGGGTAGGCGTATCAAGGAAAATCACTGTTGACGGGACGGAAACAGAACTAGACGATGAGTTTTTTAGATTCCTGATTTTCTACCGCTCAATGGCGAATATTTCCAACGCTACCAGCGCAACGATTAACGGCATGATTACCAAACTGTCGGGCTTTCAAACGAAAGTGTTTGACAGACAGGATATGACCGCCGATATTGTGATTTTCGGCGCAGTAGGTAGTGCAATTCGTGAAATCGTCAAACTGTACGGGCTTTTGAATTCGCCTAGCGGCGTTCAAGTGAATATCCGCTTTGTTGACCCTAATACGCCTGTTTTAGGCTTTTATGGATCGAATCACGCGCCGTTTAATATCGGCGTTTTCAATCCTGAAACGGAGATTGAATCGGCATAGCAAGCGATATTTGATAAACTACCCTCACACTAAATTTGAGGGTAAATATGTCGAATTATCCGCTTAATCTCTTGAAAACTGCACTCGCGGTTAACGGAGATAAAACCATTCCGCCCCAAACTGCCGCCGCCGCTGGCTTGGGGCGATTTTCGCAAGAAGAAGGCTGGAAGGAAATCAATTCAACGCCTGATATTGACGGCGGCATTCCCCCTTTCCGCGAAGATTTCAACGGCGCTCTCTATCTTCTTAGCCAATTCGCGCTTTGGTATCAGCAAGGCGGCGTGATGAATTGGAATGCTCAATTAACGTATGAAGTGGGCAACGAGGTTTTGCAAAACGGCGTTAAATACAGGTGCAAGCAACAATGCACGAATGTAATTCCCCCGAATCAAACGTATTGGAAAAACGTAGATAACAACATTCCCGTTGGAATGTACGCATTCTTCGGAAACCTCGCTGGAATACAGGACAAGCATCCGATTTTCACGGGCGAAACCGACCCCGATTTATCTTGGGTTTTGGCAGACGGCACAAACGGCACTGAAGACCTGAGAAACAAGTTTATTTACGGCGGCGATTCTGCGACAGTAACAACGGGCGGAGCGGAAAGTGTAACGCTGGCTGTTGCAAATCTCCCTGCGCACTCTCATGGCGTGACAGTCTCGACTAATGGGGGGCATACTCACACTAGAGGGAGTATGAACATTGTTGGTACTTTTACAAATACCGATGACAGTTATGCAACAGGTGCTTTCTATGTGACGAGTTCCTATCGTGGAACGGATAGCGGATCAGAGCCGCAACACGTCTATGGCTTTGATGCTTCTCGCTCTTGGTCTGGAGAAACATCAAATAACGGTTCTCACTCTCACACAGCAACGATTAACAACACGGGTAGCGGTCAAGCGTTTTCCATTTTGCCGCCGTATATCAAAAAGGCTTGGTTCATGAAGGTCGCGGAGTAACAAATGGCAGAATTTCATTATGTACCTACAGGGACGGGCGTTATTTCAGGGCGTGAGGTTCTCCGACAAACCGAGGATGCAATTAACAACGCGCTGGAAGATGGCGGAGATACGCGAGAAATTGCAGAAAGAGCGCTGGCAAACTCAGAAACCGCCCTGCAACAATCGGGGCAGGCGGTAGATACAGCAAATACAGCCGCCGATACGGCAACACAAGCGCAAACAACGGCTGGAACAGCACTCGCTACAGCAAATCAGGCAAGCGCAACAGCGCAAACGGCGCTTTCTACGGCTCAACAGGCAAGTACAACGGCAACGAATGCCGTTACCGCCGCACAAGCCGCGCAAACAGCCGCAGAAAACGCGGCAACTGACGCGGCGGATAGCGAAGACATAGCCGCTCAAGCCTTGACAAGCGCTCAAGCCGCACAAACCGCCGCCGAAGCCGCGCAAACGGCGGCGGAAACAGCACAAACTAGCGCGGATCAATCCGCCACGCTTGCGACACAGGCGCAAACCGCCGCCGCACAGTCTGCCGAAGCCGCAGGGCAAGCCGCGCAATCTGTAGCCGCAAGCGCTCGACAGATTGGTGAAATCGTCACAAGCACCCTGCCGCTTTCTAGCGCTGGGCTTCATTTGCTTGACGGTGCTTTAATCGACGGCTCGGGAATTTATGCCGACTTCGTTGATTACATTGCAGGGCTTTATGAAAACGATCCGACCGCCGCTTACTTTACGGACGAAACGACTTGGCAACAGTCAATCACCGATTACGGCGTTTGCGGAAAATTCGTTTATGACTCAGTAAATGAAACTGTCCGACTGCCGAAAATCACGGGAATCGTTGAGGGCACGACCGATTTAACTGCGCTTGGGGATCTTGTCGAAGCGGGTTTGCCGAATATCGTAGGCAAGCAAACACTTGTATACCGAGGATCAGCAACAGGTTACTCCTCCGGCGCAATGTCGTTTGAGATAACGCATTCTCCTTACCAAATTAGCCAAGGCGGTTCGGGTTTTGCTTTTGGTGATTTGACATTTAATGCGTCCGATTCAAACTCGATTTACGGCAATTCTCAGACAGTCCAACCTCAGACGATTAAAGCCCTTGTTTACATCGTAATCGCAACTGTTACTAAAACCGAGATTCAGGTCGATATTGACGAAATCGCAACCGATTTGAATGGCAAGGCTGATACTGATTTAAGCAATGTTACCCCGTCTCAGAGTTTCAAAGACGCATCAATTGGTTGGGGTCAGCCTGACTATTCTGCGGCAATAGCAATTACGCTAACGCTTAATACGAACGTGACTTATACAGCACCTGAAGATGGGTTTATTGTCTTTACTCTGACTTCTAACAACGCATCGGCAAATTCTTATATCAAGATTAACGGACACAATGTTATTAGTGTCACAACACCAGCATCGTCAAGCCCCTGCACGTATGCAGGAATCGTGCCTGTTTCGAACGGAAATACTGTTGTTATTCGCGGTTGTGGCGGTGATTCAGGTTGGCTCTCACGAGAACTCAATTATGCTGAATTTGTACCGTGTAAAGGTGTTTAATCATGAAAATATTTGTCAGTGATATTCAGGAAAACGGGCTTTGCCGTCAGGTCGGTTTAGGTACTAATGCCGAGTTTTATAAAAGCATCGGCATGGTTGAAAGGGATGTAGAGCAGTCCGAAATTGACGGGCAATGGTATCTCTCCGAGAAATGCCCTCACCTTACGCCCGAGGAAAGGGACGCAAAAGCCAAGGAGTCCGAGCGTGTTGCTAGGATTGCCGAATTAAAAGCGCTTTTGGCTTCGACTGATTACATCGTCCTCAAAATCGCGGAAGGCTCAGCCACTAAAAAAGAGTACGCCGAGAAAATCGCACAGCGTCAGGCTTGGCGCACAGAAATTAACGATCTTGAAGCCGAGGACTCTGAAAATGCTTAGTGTAATTAAATGGCTTGCCCTTTTGCCTTTTCAGTTTGCAAGCACATTTGCCGCGTGGATTGTTGCGCCGATTGCCGTTTTATTCAGGCATGAATATTCGCTAAAAGGTACTTGGTTTTGGTGGACAACTACGCCCGTTACTGATTTAAGGGGCGACCCCGACCATCAGGAAAAATGGAATCACCGAAATTGTTACATGCAATTTGTAACTTGGATTTGGCGCAATCCAGCCGTTAACTTTCAGCGTGAATGGCTTGGATATTCTTACGAAGTTACGGACGAATATAACCAGCATCACAAACAATTAAAGAACGGCGGCATTTATAAGCGCGAAACCATTTACCGAAATGGGCGGCTACGCTGTTGGATGATTTACCTTGTTTATGTTTATCCGTTTTACACAAAAAAGGCTTTCCGCTTTTTAATTGGATGGAAAACTTGGGATGTAGGCGTAAAAGATCCGCTACAGTATACGTGCAGAATAACCCCTTGGAAATCGGTTGATTAAATGCAAGAATTACAGGAAATGAGCCGCGTACACATCGCGGAAATTTGCGCCGCTTTCGGCGCTGTAGGGGGCTTCTTGAATTATTGGTTAAAGGTTGTCGAGGGACACCCTTTCAGCATTCGAGAAGTCGTTGTTTATACAGCAACAAGTGCGTTTAGCGGATTTATCGCTTACGAGTGTTTGGATTATCTTGGTTTCCCTGCTGGCGTTTGCGCCGCCTTGTGCGGAATGAGCGGATGGATGGGAACGCGGCTTTTGCGGATATTTGAAACCATGCTTAAGAATAAGGCGCTTGGTAGCCCGAAGGATAAAGAATGAAATTCTCAGAATATGATCCAGCGATTGCGGCTGATTTTGTCGCGCAATTTGAGGGCTTATCGCTCAAGGCTTACGTTTGCCCTGCTGGCATTCTCACGATTGGCTATGGGCATACCAAGGGCGTTTCCGAGGGCGATAAGATCACGAAAGAACAGGCGCTTGATTTGCTTGCGGATGATTTACGCGAACACGCTGAATCTATTAAAGATTCTGTTCGGGTGGATATTACTAGAAATCAGTTTATTTCTTTACTTTCTCTTGCTTTCAATATTGGCGCGGCAAATTTCAAGCGCTCTAGTGTTGTTAGGAATCTAAACAATGGCGCACCTATGCAAGCCGCCGAGTCCTTTTTGCTTTGGAATCGGGCAGGGGGTAAGGTTTTGGCTGGCTTGACGCGCCGCCGCAATGCTGAAAAGCGGCTGTTCCAGCGCAAGTAATTTACAAGATAAACAGAAAAAACCGTTTATCTTTTGGGAAAATGGCACAAAAACTGCAAATTTTGGCAATAATAGCCGCGTTTTTGGTTGGATTTGCGACAGGGGGCGGATTAGTCAAATTCTTTTGGCAACGTGAGAATTTGGCTGAAATAACCGCCCTTCAGGAACAGACAAAACAGGCTTTAGAGAATGCAGAACAGCAAAAGAAACAGGCGGCAGAGATTCAATCTGATTTATTGGCTAGGCTGGCTACGGCTGACAGTAGTAATCGGGGTCGTTTGCGTGATATTGAGCGGTTGCGCGAACAACTCCGCGCCATGCCCTCAACCGCAAGCGATACCAGCGGAACTTGCCAAAAGCGACTTGCCCAATGTAGAAACTTTCTCGCAGAAGGTATCGAATTATCTAACGAGGGTCGGGAATTGGCTGAAAGAATAGCGATTAAAAAGGACGGACTGGCTAAACTCGCGCAATAACGGCTAAAATGGCTTTGTTCCCATAATGGGGACTTTTACAGGGCAAATCGGCAGGGGATACGCTGGGTCGCTTGACGCGGTAGGCATAAACGCTTAGGAATCCCAAGCGCCTTGGTTTGCCCTGAAACTAGAAACCCCAACAGACTATCTGCTGGGGTTTTCTTTAACTAGCGGCTTCTAGGTTCATAAGTTCGCCCTCTATCTGCAAACAGCCTAGAGTAGCCATCCATGCGACAATCGTATTCAAAATGTCGTAGTCTGTAGGCGCGTCCTCTGCATCATCGAAAGAAACTTCCCGTTTCAAATTGCCAACGTGAATATCGCCAAGCAAACAACCTATAAAGTTATCGGGCTTAACTTCAACATCGAATACCGCGTAGCAAATCCCGCGTTCGTCAATAATCGTATATTGCAGACTAATAGGTTTCTTGTCCTTAAAAAACTGAGCGGCGTTTTTCTTGCTGGCTATGTAAGAAACAACGGCATTCCCAACCTTGAATCGGGAATTTTTGTAATAGTCTCTGTACTTTTGCACACTAGGGGACGCAACGCGGAAATTGTCAGGGTTGTAAACAAAAAGCGTATTCATCATATCCTCAAAACAGTTACGCGCATTTCCTGAAGCGCCTTATAAACCGCCGCGCTCTTTTCTTGCCCTTCAAGCCGTGTCAGGTCAGGCATATAAATAGGGCTTGCCGTAGCCATGAATCGCTCACCCTGAAACTCAAAATCAGCAGAAAGCGGCTTTTCAGTGTCTACCACATAGCCATTGTCTCGAATCACCTTGAAAAGCGCAGTAAGCGCCGTTTGGTGAGTCAGCCTAGCCCTTTCCGCGCCGATTACTAGCCGAAGCCATGCCGAGCCGCCCAATTCTTTGACTAACTCAATATCTCTAGCGCTTAAAGTTGTCGTGTACTTCGTTACCTTTTCGCTAAGTTTAGGTCTTCCCATTTAATCCTCACTCGGGCAGATATGCCCATTCTTTCGCGGTATCCGACTTAAAGAACGAGTTAATTTCAAAATGATCGTATAAATAATATGTTTTATTATTGTCTTTGTATTTAACCAAAATCGGCTTTTCTTCGGATGGCTTATCTGCCACGGAATGCCACTCTACAACGCAAAAATTAGTAGATTTCTTAGCATAATCAATTAAATTGAATGCTTTATCGAGAGTTTCAAAGATTTCATTTGTACGTTTCCCCATGACATCGGTATAAGTAAGAATTTGAACATCCGTCAACAATTTTTCTATTTCTTCAGAGTCAATCCAAATCTTGCTCATGCTGTTTGCTCCATCTTTGTCTAAAGATCATCAGGTTCAAAGTAGCGATTGCTTAACTCGTTGCGCCAATACTCAACAGATAACCCCGTTCGCTCCGCCATCAAATCAAGAATGTACGCATTGCCAAATTGCTCGATCATAAAAGCAATCAAAACGGGATCACGATTGCTCAGAACCAGTCCCGATTGCAACACATGAAAATCATCAAGATCAATGCGCTCATGCGGCTTACTGACCTTTCTGAGTAATTCCGCTCTGAGGCGCGGAGAAAGTTTCTCGATCCATTTGCTCATTCTGTTTGCTCCTTGCCTAGCAACTTGCGCAGAAGCGCGTCCTTTCCCGCCTGCGGCATGTCCGCCGAATTCACCGCCGCCACCACCCGCACACGTTCAGCATCCGGCTGAAAAGTTATTTGATTCCCTGTATACTCAAAAGCCCTTTGGATTGAGTCGTAAAAACTCGTTATTTCCATGTCTTGCGGCATGAGAAAATTTTTCATCGTGTACTCAAAAATCCGCTTCAATTCCTGAAACTGTCGATCATCTAAAACTAGAACCTTTGTCATTTTCCTGTCTCCAAATTTTCCTCAAGAATATTTTTTAACCGCTCTACGTCCTCATCATCCATGTCGAATCTGATTGCCGCAGTTTCGTGTCCGTCATCAACATCAATCCTTCCTCTCCCGTTCCTTTTCCAAATCGTTATAAAAAGATATGATCCATTGTCTGTCGAGTTTTTGGAGAACATAGTCATAAATTCGGAACTGCCTTCAACACGATGAAATTTCGATCCGCTTGCTAACTCAAAAGCAATGTCGGATAAGGTCTTTTTCAGATCAATCATTTTTCCACCCCCCCCCCCCCGTTTCCTCGTCTGTATTCACTCGTTTTTTCGGGTGCAACAGGGCGCGTTGCAAGTCCCGAGACGCGCAATACAGAGCATCCAAAAGTTTCTCTCTGCCATCGTCCGTTGGCTTCATAAGTTCGTAATAGCAGAATTCCACGTTCTCGATTGCTCTCTTAATCAGTTCGTCCGTAATGTCTACATACATTCTCAACCCCTGCAAATCGTCCTCGCCGCGTCCAGCGCCTCGCGCTTAGTTGCGTATTCGTGTCTGTCCGATCCGTTCCAACGGCAAACAACCCACCCCCTATGTGCCCTGCGGAGAATCCACGGAGTCCCCTGCACGGCGCTCTGATTCTTCAACGGATAAAGGCAAACGCGGCGATTATCAACCTGAATGCTCACGCCCGTTTCTTCAGGCGCGTAGCGCTTAAGCAGTTCAGCAAGCCCGTTCATTCTGTCACCTCGCGGAAAGCATCGTGAATCGAGTTATCGTTGCAAACATCCATTGCAAACTCAATCAGCGCAGACTTGAGAAAGCCGCCGTGTCCGTACCAATCCTTTGCCCAATACCACGGGGCGCACCAAGGACTCGGCGTTTCACAATCTGCCTTTGCATCGTAGTTCTCCACGCTATCGGCGTAGTATTCCTGCAAGAATTCGGAAATTTCATCGGCGTAATTGTCAACAAGATAATCCTCGACTTCACTAGCCGTGCAGTTGTAGCCGATCCCGTCCGCGTAAGCCGTGAGTGCGTCATCTTCCCAAGGTGCAAGCGGCATTCCAGCGCGTTCTCTAACCTCGCGGCGCGTCAGAATTTCGATGAAGCAATTGTTGAGCGTATCGCCCGTGATAAACACGCAGAGTTCATCCCCGTCATCGGGGAATTCAACCTCGCGGTAGTCCTCGCCCTCGCTCAGATTTTCGATATCGTTTTCAATCTCTGCCGCCTTGTCCTTGTCCCCGTTTGCCCAATTGCTAACGCAAGTGCGCAGGGCGTCTTTCATCTCGTCCATCGAGTCGAATAGTTGAGGATCGCCCCAACGTGCATTGCTTAGAAGGTACTTTGTTGTCATGGTATTTTCTCCCTTTGATGGGCGGCAATGCCGCCCGTGTTGTGTCTAGCGCCCGTGTTGCTGAAGCCCCGTGTCTTTGTAGGTCATGCCCACTTCGCCAAGGCGGACGGGCAAACGTGACTCAAGTTCTTGCGCGTAGGTTTCGATAATGCCCTTGAGCGCTTTTGCTAGGTCTTTCCGTTCGCCCTTGTCTTCAGTATCCACGAGCGCCGCGAGAATTTCCTTGGCGCTTTCGCGCATCTTTTCGTTATCCTGTCTGTTCATTGTGTGTCTCCTATACACGGCGGAGCATTTACACTCCGATAACACGAATTTTACGCTGTTTCACCGTGTTGTCAAGTAGGTTCTTAGTACAATCGCGCTATTTACTTGTAATCGGCTGATTTGTAACGGAAAACAGGCTTTTCCATGCCTTATTTTACTTGCAATCGTCCTCGCAAACAAGTGTATCTTTCCATCTGTTCAAAGCGGCTTTTCTTTCATCAAAAAAGTCCTTTCGTAAGTATGCGGATTCGACTTTTCCAGCGACTTGATGAGACAAGCAAGACTCCGCCACTTCGCGCCGAATTCCATCAGAATCAGCCCAATCTCTAAAGGTGCTACGGATTCCATGCACTGTCGTTTTGCGCTTCAGGATCATTTGCAATTTCAGCCGCGCCGTGTCTTGCGCGATAGCGCCGCCCTTCATTCCTGTAAACACAATGCCCGATTTTGCGCCCATAGCAACGCCGTCTAGCGCTAGGCTGGTCAATGGCACTCGCCGCCCGTCCAGCGCTGTTTTTTGCGCCGTCTTTGGCACGTTCCACGTATCGCCGTCTATCTGTTCCGCCGTTAATTGGATGCACTCTCCGACTCGGCAAACAGTCCCGATCACGAACAGCAAAGCGCCCGACACGATTGATTTGTGCGAAAGGCAGTAGGCTACGACTTGCCGTAATTCGGCAATGCTCGGCGCGTCATGGTGTGTCACGCTTGCCACTTTGCTGGGCTGGGGCAAGAAAAATTGCAAGTTACTTTTCCAAGCGGCTGGGTTGTCTTGCCGATACCCTTTGACTATCGCCCAATCAAAGACTGCTGAAAGCCGCTGTTGCAAGCGCCGCGCCGATTCGGTTTTTGTGTCCCATATCGGGCGCAACACGCGCAGTACATCATCTCGCGTTATCTTGTCAATCGGCGTTTTTCCTAGGGACGGGAAAGCGTCATTTTTGAGCGATGCAAGCCATTGCGCACGGCTTTTCGGATTGCGCCAGCGCTTTACGTTTGCAATGTCATCTACAGCGGCTAGAGCGCACTCTGCAAACATCTTTCGGGGCGCGGTGGTACGTTCCCCCACCTGACCCGATAACAGCGCCGCCAGCGCCGTTTTCGCGGCTTTAACTGACATAGTTGAGACATTGCCCAATGAGCGCTCAACCCGTCTGCCGTTAAGCGTGAAACGGGCAATGTAGTAGGCTTGTCCCGTTGGCTTCGTCACTCTGTACAGATTCGGCGCGATTTGTTCTTTCTTCATCAGTTCCCCCGTACATCAGTTCCCCCACAGCCTGAAAATTCCCCCACGTTCCCCCGAAAGTTCCCCCATTCAGGTAGTCTCATGATGGCTATGGGTGGCTAATGATGGCGTACGTTGTCGCACAATGGCACAAAGGAAAGCCCTGATTTGCTTGGCTTTTGTCAACGGGCAAGAAAAAACCCCAACGCATCAAGCGTCAGGGTTTGGGGTATTTGGCGGAGAAGGAGTCCGACAGATTGAAAGGAAAATCAATGCTTTACAGTCTAGTTCCCCCGATTTGTTCCACCGAAAACCATTTTATGCGAGTCCATAAAATGGTCAAAGTGCAGTTATAGAGAAAAACTATCGAAAGCATTAGCGCAATAGGCTAATCGTAATTTTTCATTCTAACGCGCCCTTTCGCTAATATCCATCATGCTTTTTAACTCGTCCCTTGCGATTACAAACATAACCGCTTCTTTGTTTCTTTCATTTTTCCGATTTGATTCTGAATCATGATGGAAAATATTAAGTTTCAGCAGAATGAAATTGTTTCCGTTCCTAGAATGATCGCAAACAATAATCGAGCATCCTCTAATTCTGCCTAAAGCAATGGAGAATGTGCCGTTTTCGATAATAAACATTTTTGGGGAGTCTCCCGTAACTTCCCATTTTCCTTTTGGCACTACGCTAAAAACATAATCCAGCGTTCTGCGCACCATTTCAACAAACAGTCCTTCGCTCATTTGTTAATTATCCACATAGTACAGTCAAAGATAATGCCGAAAATCGCTGGTATGAGAAACAGGGCAATATACACTACAGCCATTTTTCCCAATCCGATCCAGCCCCATTCTCTAAAAACAGTCGGTACACAAATCGTAGTGAAACAAACAAGAAACAGCAGAGGAAACCATTTGACCGACTCTAAAAGCAATTTGCAAAGATAATTCATTTAATCCCCCTTAAATACGGGCAGTTCCGCCCATGCGATAACTCTAAAATAATCTTGCGGAACATCTACCCAGCAATCATCGAACCCGACTGTTTCAACCCAATACTCAGAAACTCGCACAACTGATCCTAATTCTGTTTTGCAAGCGATTAAATACAATCCGCTCACTTCGGGCTTTTCTTCATGGTAATCGTGCCAAACCATAAACAGCCGCAGAGGATCGAAAGAAATATCCAAGCCGCTAAAATACTGAGAAACCGCGCATTCAAAATATTTAGGCTTTTCAATATCCCCTGTTTCTATTCCGCATAATTCGCTAGGCTTCATGCCCAGCGCGTTAGCCATATCTAAAAGAGTAATGTCATTCTTTACGCGAATTTCGCGGATATATTTCCCTAGCGGCGTGATCTTTCGCCCCTTCATATTTTCAAATGGGTTCTTTTGCATTTAATCCTCACTTGGAAATTTCGGCTCAAATGCCCAATACTCGCCGTCTTCTAAAATATCTTCGTTTTCGTCAATCCAAATTCCGCAAATTCGTTCGTGCTGATTGAGTTTGAAGTAATAGTATCCCTTCTTTGTTGGTTTTGTTTCAGGGTATTTATGCCATTCGATAACGCTTCTTCTCGCGTCTTTCTGTGATTCAATTAGTTCAGCGTGTGCCTTTGCGTTTAACCAATCAGACAAGCATTTAGAATCGTCCATAGCCTGTTTTAGCGTCCCGACTAGAGAATCAAACAGTTCATCATTCAGCACAATAATCTTGCTCATTTAATCCCCTTTATATTCTTATGGTTTTGTTTCGGCGATAATGTTTGTAAGCCAATTGCAAAAGTCGATCAGCCAAGTTCTTTTTACGATCCCCCTAATCGTTAAGGAATACACGTTCCGATCTCCATCAAAAATATCAATGCAGACTTTATCATTTTCTCTAAAAACGCAAATCTCTGTGCTTTCGCACTCCGCCAAGAAGCCTAAATAGCCACGTTGTACAGTGTATGACTTAATAATCCACGGCTTACGCGGTAAACAGGAATCAATGATTTTCTTTTGCTGTTCAAGCGCTAAACGGACTGAAACCTTAGAGTTTCCCATTATCGGCATTTCCTCGTTATTCCTTAATTGGTGGCGCTATTTATATTCTGGCAAAACTGCCCATTCCTGACACCCGTAAATGTCGTATTTGGTAGTTATGTCGTAAACAAACTCTTTTAACATTGGGTCTTTCCAGCGCATCAATATAGGCTGGTCTTCGGAAATTTCATCGGGTATTTTTGCGCACTCATCGTGCCATTCGATAACGCTCTGACGCTTTCCGAATTTCAGCCCTGCCAAAATCCGTAGCCTGATAGCGTTGATTGTTTCTAATTCCTTCGCAGTTTCACCTAAACAGCGCCCCAAGGCAAGGTGTGTTTGCTCTATATAAGCGCCAATCGAATCAGTCAGCGTTTCCGCTTCGTTCTCGGTTAACTCAATCACAATCCTTTTCATTTTTCACACTCGGTAATTCAGCCCACAAAACGCCGCCATTCTCCAAATAAGCATCAAACCATTTTCGCTTGTCGTAATACGCTACAGTGATTATTCCGCCCGACAGAAACAGATATTTCTTATTAAAATACCTCGGAGTTTCCTCGGGGTATTTATTCCAAACAGTGACAACGGGATAATCTACCTTGAATTCCTTTACTTCCTTGCGCAGATTATCCAGCACAGTATCGAATCGTTTTGCGTCCTCATCTGACCTTGCAATAAACGCGGCAAAATCCAGCGCATCGAAAACCTCTGTCAGAGTTTCACGGCTAATCAGAAACTTTTTCATTTTGCTTTTCCCGTTCAAGATAGTCGGCTAACCAATCAGAATCCTTTTCATGTTCAAGCCTATATTCGGCTATCTTTTCTTCGATTCTGTTTCTAAGGCTACGCATTAAATACGCAACCATAGGGACTTGCTCATAAATAAGGTGTTCGTCAATAATTTTCACGATAGCCAATGCTTCGGTTTCAGTTATTTGAATCATCCTGTTTCCCCGCTTTCAAGTTGCTTTTTACTTCCTTGTCTATCCTTTCGGCTAATACTTCCGTTCTGCGCACAAAATCGCCTAAACCCTGTTTAGCCCTTCCTTTTTGCAAATACTCCCCATATTGGTATTTCATTTCAGCCGCGTAGCAATAAACGGCTTCTGTAAGGTCATCCCATTCATCTGCAGTTAATTCAATCGCTATTTTCTGCATTCCATCCTCTGTCAATTTCAAGGTGAATATCGGGATTCATTACAGAAACCCACTTCCCGAACGCCCACGATTTGAAAAGGTGTGTATGTTCTCCCCCGTCCATAAATTCAGCGAAAATCCGATAGGCGTTATTTTCCAGCATGACGGCTACTGTACTCGCATAATAAAAGTGTGCGATATCGTCAAACCCTTTTACAGCCTTAAGCGGTTCGCCGTTTGAATCAACGGCAATATATTTCGCGCCAATTGTTTCCTGTACTGTTTTCATTCAACTCCCCCGATTTTTCCCTCAAGTTCTTCGGCAAAGTGCATCGTATCAATCCACGATCCATCAACACGAATGCCCGCGTTGAGAAACTCAAATTCGACAGGAATATCATCCAAATCCGCCTCTCTAGGCGTTGCTAAAAGCGTTACGATCATGCTGGGTTTCAGTTTCACCTCAGGAATTTGGCTACTATTCTTTTCCAATTGAATCCGTGCGCAACGATACAGGACAGACAAAGAATATTTGTCAAACAGATAATCAATGCCGTTATTGTCTTGAAAAATAAGCGTCTTGTTTTGAATATACAAATTGCCGTCATCCGAAAGGAAAGTAACCCCCTCGAATTCCGTAAAGTTCTCAACAAGATCAGAAAGCGCGGAAATAAGCCTGTTTGCGGTTTCCTTGGTAAAAACCAAAACTGCCGCATCGTCAACAACCAGCCGCGCATACTCTCCGCGTTTGCGAACGATTGAAATTCCGCCGCCAATATCCCTTTCAAACTTTTTCATTATTTTCCCTTTTCATTTGCCTTTTCGGCAATCTGCGTTAAAACATTGCTTACGCGCTTCATTTCTTCGTTGATTGAAACCCTCGCTTGTGGAGGCAGGGCTTCAGCGTGTTCCCGAAGGAAATTCACGTAATTACTCAGTGAGAAAGTTACCGATTGCAGTTCTTCAAGCGTCAAATCAAGCGTGATGTTCATTTGTTCCCTCGTTAGTTTATTGCCTGACTCGGATAACCAACCGCCTTTAGATTGTTGTGAATCATGCACAAAGCGCCGTCATGAAGTGCCTTAACTTCATCCTCAGAAAGCCGCCCAATCAATTCTCCGAACAGAGCATTGGCTGTAATGTAATTGACGAATGCCGCCGTAATATTCCGCGAGACAGCATCAAAGTATTTCTCCGATTCGGTGTCCTTGGATTCAGCCAAAATCCAAAACGTATCATCGAAATTCTTAGCGCTTTCCTTAATTAAATGAGACTGTCCTGCAAGCGGCAACTTTTTAGTTTCCGCAATGAGCGCCTTAATCATTTCGTCCTTAGTCATTGCTATTCCTCAAAATCGAACACACTCAGGAAAACAGTCGTAATGCGCCCCGTTCTAGCGACAAACTGATTTGCTACGAACGGGATTCTCTCGCGCTTTCCAGCGTCCTTATCGTTGCGCAGTCGGTCTACGGCTTCTTTTTCCGCAATCAGAAAATCAGTTTCGGCGTTGAATAACTCACGCAGTTTCGTTCTAGTCGGTTCTTTGATTTTCATGTCGTTCCCTTTCAAATACTTTTTATTAAATTCTTTTTCAAGCATCCGCGCTTGCTTGCTGGCTTTCTCTCCGTTACCGCTACACGCCGTCAAATACTCCAGCGTATCGGCAACATGGATAAGCGAATTAGAAACAATCTCGGCTTGTTCTTCGGTGAGGTCAATCTGCATATTCAGCCCCTAATCATGTGCTTTTCGGATTTGATTCTCAGCGCTTCTTCAAATTTCCTAATTGATTCGGCGTTGTATTTGTGAATCCTACCGCACTGAATCGGCGCTGGCAGTTTGTGCGATTTAACCCAGCGTGAATAAGTACGCCGTGAAATTCCAAAATGTTCCTGAATTTCCTTTGATGTAACGTATTCAGCCATGATTAAACCCCCAAAGTCCGCGCCGCCCCTTCGATTGTCTGACTTGCCGCGATTCGGATTTGCCGATTGAGCAAATCCTTGTCGAGCATGAAAGGCTTACGCCCTGAAACATTATCCGTTATTCGCTTTGTCCCTAAATAGCAGTCCAAAACAAACGCTGGCTCGTGTTCAAACTCCGCGTTTATCACTTCTCCAGCGATTTGAATTGCGCGGCGAATGCCGTTGATTTCGTCCCCTGTTGCGGTATATATTCCGCGAGTAACCGCCCTATGGTTATACGACTCAAAAAGGTTAACGCATTTCGCGTATTCCTCGCCGTATTCCTGTTCAAAGTCCTCGCGCACATAATGCCCGACACCAATCAGAGAAGTTCCCAAGTTCAGAAAGTCGCGCAATTGGGTTACGTGGCTTTCGTCACATACTCCGCGAGGCAATGACATTTCCGCAATTGTCTGAACAGTTGCAAAAGCGTCCTTGAGTCCTTCCTTATTCTCAAAAGAGAAAAACAAGCGATACTGAGCGCGTTTCTTGGCTTTATACGGCTTGCGCGGCTTTTTGCTTTTCGGCATTCCTAACCCTCATATTCTTGAGCGTCTTTCCATTTCCTGACAGTCACGCCGCGTCCCGTTTCCAAATCAATCCACTTATTCCGATTGAAATTAAATCGTGCATAGCGGCGGCGTTGGTCTTTCACAACGCAAAGAATCGAAAACGCTTCTCGGTTTCCTGAATATGCGTTATCAATCGGCGGCAGTACGACTTCAGGATCGTTCCAGCCATCGTATTTACTGCCTCGCTTGTTTTCTTCCCTTCGCTCTTTGATGAAATACAGAGTTTCTTGTGAGTACAGATTGGTTCTGCCGTCCTTAGAAACAGGCTTAAGATTCCAATAATGCACAAACTGAACGAAACTCTGATAATCCATGTCGAGCGCGGTACAAATATCACGACTCGTCAAAAGCATCAGAAAATCCCCCAAAGTTTCTTCTTAGGCTGGTCGGCTTTCATCGTCACTGTATAGCGCTCAAATTCGGGCGCGGTTTCAGGTTTCATCTTCGCTTCCAGCATGGCAATTCGGTTTTCAAGTGCCAAAACGCGAGAATCCAGCGCCTCGATCTGCGCGGTAGCGCACCTTGTGCGGCGCTTACCATCGGCGTAATAGCCGCGCCTGTGCGCGTTATGGTAAGCCTTGATTTCCTTAAGTTCTTCAGGCGAGTAGCGCTTGCCGTGCTTGTGAATGCCCATCTTTTTAACGATAAGCAAAGCGCCGTAGTAACCGATACCGATTTTCTTAGCGACTTCGTCCAATTTGTACTCTTGCATCTTGTTCTCCCTTTTTACTTCAAACTGAGGTTTTGATTCTCAACAATCCGCGCCCCCGGAATTTCCTTTCCAGCCTTGATTGCGGCTTTCATCCCTGCAATGTCGGGCTTAACTGTCAAAACTTCAAGCGTGTACTCTTTTGGAATTTGATCCTTGTCGAAAATCTCAAGGCTCGAACTCTTGCGCGTACTGATACGAATATCGGGCGCGTCAATCTTCTTTACCTTTAGCGTTTGCAAGCCGCCGATAACCATGTTTTCAAGGTGTTCGATTGCCTTAATCTTTGTCTTCATGCGCTTCTGCACGGCTTTCACATGAGCGTCCATTTCTTCGACAAGTGCGCGATTCTGCATAATGAATCGGCAAATGTTTGTGATTTTTTCGGCGCTCATCTCTCGCAGTTCTTCAACCTCTTTAAGACCTACGATTTCGCCCGTTTCCTCGTCAACCATGTTTTCCAGCGCTTCATACAAGGCGCTGTTAATGTCGTACAGGCTGGCGCTTTTTGTTTCCTTTTCCCTTTCAATGATTAGCGTCATTTGTTTTCGTTCCTCTTAAAAAACGGCGTGAGACTGAAAATCGAAGTGCCGCCGCCCATCTTGTAGCCGTGTCCCCTTGCAGAACAGCGCTTTTGAATCGAGGACTCTAAAGGCTCTCCGCTCGTATGCTGATAAACAACCTCGCACCGCTCAATCATGTTTGACGCGCAGAAATTCTCAAGATCGTCAATGATTCCATCCAATCCGCGCTTGCTTTCGTAATGAGCATGAAAAACAAACATCCCGTTTTCTTTCTCAGGCTCGGCGCTCTCGGTCAGCAATTCCAACTCGGGGCGCTCGGTTTCCTTCGGCTTGTCCAGCGGTTCGAAGTCAATGCCGATATACCGCAGAAAAGCAGGGATTGTGTTAGGCGTGAGTGCCGTCATTCCAAGCACCGCCGCCGCGTCAAAGTACCGCATTGCGGCGGCTTTCTGTTCCTGAAGATTCATGGCTTTCACTCCTTAAAACGGGCAGTCCGATTCGCTCACATATCCGCCGCTCTGCTGGCTCTGTTGCGGCTGGCTGGCGTTGCCGTTGCTGTTCTTGCTCCCCAGCATTTGCAGATTTTCGATAATGATCTCGGTCGTGTACCTCGTGTTTCCGTTCTTGTCCGTCCACTTGCGCGTGTGCAGTCTGCCCTCAACGTAAACGGAACTACCCTTCGCCAAATACTGAGACGCAATCTCAGCGGTTCTGCCGTAAGCCGTGCAAGTGTGCCACTCGGTCTCGGGGTCTTTGTCCTTCACGCGGCGCGTAGTCGCAAGGGTCAGCGCACAAACTGCCGTTCCCGTAGTTGTCTGCTTCAGTTCGGGATCACGCCCGATATTGCCAATGAGAATAACCTTATTGATTGATGCCATTTTGTTTTCCTTTTATTGCCCCCTTTCGGGGGCGGTTGATAAATTACTTAACGAATTCCTTATATTTGTTGCCCCATACAGTGCGAAGTGCCTTGGTTGCCGATTCGGGGTAAGCGCAGACTTTCAATTCTTCGGCAATCTCGTTCAATTCGTCCACGTTCTCGGCTTCAACGATACGTGCTGTATATTCAGCGACTTCCTCGCGTAAGCCGATTGCCGCATCGTCCGCAATATCAGCAGGGGACGGGGCAGGTGCGGCGTCTGGCTTCGGTGCAGGGCGCGGCGCTTGCTTTTCTGGCGGAGGCGTATATCGGTTTGGCTTTACCTCACAAGCAATGTTTCCGTCATCGTCATCCTCTGCGGCAATTCCAAGGAATGCACAAAGGCTGTATCTCTTGGCGTATGTGATTGCAGACCCAACGGCTTGCGCTCCAACGCCCTTCCCAAAACTGACGGGAACAGCGAGAATGCCGCTAGACAATTCAGCGCCGTCAACGTGACTAATGATCGTCTCGCAAGTAATGCAGTTTTCTCCATTTCCGACGATCTGACGCATAAACAAGCCGTTTGCATTCAGAACAGGGCGGACGCAAGAAAGGATGCTTTCCAAATCCGCGTACTTGTACTTGTTGAACATCGGATTGATCTTGTTTTTTGCGACAGGCTTAAATTCGCTTTGCGCTTTTACCAGCGCTTGAATCAAATTCTTCATTTTGGTTTCCTTGCGGCTTTCGCGCCGCGTTAATTAAAACGGAATGCCGGGATTCTTCAGAATATCGAGATACAACCCCCGATACCAGCGCTTAGAAAGATTCTCGCGGAAAAGCGCTTGATCCATCTGAAGAATGTAGCGTTTGTGCTGTTTCAGCGCCTTGCGGAGTCGCTTATTCTCCGCTCTGATGTTCTTGGTTTTGGTCATCTTCTCCCCCAAGGATTGTTAAAAGCCTTTTATACTCAGGCTCGGTTATTTGAATGTCAACGTCAGCGATTGAATCCACCGCAAACACGCTCACTCGGTAACTCATGCTGTTTTCTTCGTCATCCGCATTCGTGCAGGATTTGAAAAGGTTAATCAGCATTCCGTCAGCGTTAAACCATTGCGCGAAGTACCAAGATTTGGCAGATTCAAGCGTATTCGATTCCTTGTCGTATCCGTAGTAACTGCGACTAAATAACGGGTTTTTGATGGATTCAAAAAGCGCGTTGACAAATTCGTTTCTTGCTTCTGTCAGGCGAACCATGTTGCAAAATCCTTTGGCTCAATGTTTGTGTTTTCCCAGCCGTTGCATTCTTCAAATTCGCGGATAATGTCGTTTGCGATGGATTCAGCGAAGACAACGGAATCGGGCTTTTTTGAGCGTTTGATAATCTCTCCGACCGCTTCAGCAATTGAATCCAAATCATTGTGTTCGATGAAGTCTCGGAAACAGTCGATTTCGGTTGTTGCTGGCTCGTCCCAAGTAGCGCGAGTCGGCATCATGCTTTGTCTGTTCATGGTTAAAACCTCATGGCGGCTCTGATGTACTGCGCCGCTTCGTGTCCCTGTTCCTTTTCCACCTTGGCAATGAGCGTTGCCTTGTCGGTATCGGACAGATACCAAAGGGCTGGCGCGGTCGAAAGGAAATAGACGGCGGCAAGGGCGGCGAGAATAGCGGCGGCGTACTTCATGGCTTTTCCTTTAGGGGGCTTTAGCGCCCCCGTGTTGTTTCTGCTTAACAGTTGGTCGAGTAGAGCGGGTCTTCAAATCCCAAGTTTTCGATTCGGCGGCTGGCTCGGATGTTGTCGCGGCGGCTGACAGTCACGCTTTCCTCGTCCTCGGTAAAGGGGATGCAAAGCCAAGTCAGAATCGACTTGATGCGCTTCAGGTTGAAATCCGACGCTTCATAAATCTGGTTTTCCTTGTCGACCTTGGCGAAGTAGCCGCGCTGGTAGATCGCTTCCGCTTCAGCGGTGAGGTCATCACCCTTTGCGATGATCTGCGGAATGTGATCCTCGGGGTTTTCCCAATGGTTGTAGTTGTGCATGTGTTTCTCCGTGAATGGGGCTTTAGCGCCCCGTTGATGTTTAGGCAATTCCCGTTTCAAACCATTTGCGGAAACCAGCGAATCTGTAAGCGGCGTGTTCGCCATTCACGAAAATGTGGATGCTGTTGGTCTTCCCGAAAAGTTTTGCGGCGAGTTTCTTTGCTTCGGCAAGGTGTGCGCACTTGACAGTCTTGAAACTGCTGGATGTTGCGCGGCGGCACTCGATGGTGTACTCTTTCATGTGAGTTCTCCTTAACTTTGCTTCACCTTCAGCGGCGAAGTACGATTTACAAGGTGAATCATAATCCATTTTCAGGTGAAGTCAAGGCAAAGGCGGCTGAATTTCAATCAATCGCCTTTTAGTTGATTAAAGTCAACAAAAAGCCCGTCACAATGGACGGGCGTAAGGGAAAACCCTGAGATTTACGGGTTTAGAAAGGGGCGCTCCCTGATCGGTCTATGACTCTGCCGATAAGTCTAAATTGCGACATATCACAAGGCTCTATCGTTTCTTCCTTGACTGCTGGATTCTCGGAAACAACGCGCAAGCCGCCGTTGAATAGCGGATAGAGTCGCTTTACTCTTACATCCCCAGCAAATGAAAAGGCGTAAATCTTGCCGTCTCTGATCCTTTCCGTTGTGCAGTCAACAAGGATGCAGTCTCCATCGAACAGGATTGGCAACATCGAATCGCCGTGTACCACAAAGCGCTTGCAACGCTCGGGCGTTGTCCCGTGCGCGGTAAACCAATCGCGCCTGTAATAAGCAGGGCGCGACTCTGTTACTTCTTCAAACGTCGGCTCACCAGCGCTACCAGCGCCGCAAGCAATGCGGTATTCGGGGATGGCTACAACATCGGGCGGCGGCTGATCTTCTGCGCTCAGTGCAACAACTGCCGCGTCCCTCTCGCCTTGTCCTGTAGTAAGCCACTCAACCGAAACCCCAAGGAAAGCGGCGGCGCGTGTTGCGTTGTCCCCCGAAAGCATCACAGTCTTTCCGTTGAACCAGCGAGAAACCGCCGAAGGTGTGATTTTGCAAGCAACCGCCAAATCATGCTTTGTTGCTCCGCGCTCGGCTAGGGCGCATGTAAGCCGATCTTTCAATGTGTTCATAGTCTTTCTCCCTGTACTTAGGTTTACCCTGACTGAAGTACATTTGACAACCTCTCATAAATGAAGTAAACTCAATCCGCATTGAGTGCAATTCATTTTGTGGAGTGACTATGATTCATCACAAGAAGACTAGCCCCGAAGTAGCGCGAAGGGTAGTTGATGCGCTAGGGGGGCAGACAATCTTAGCCAAAAAATGCAAATTTCAAATAGCGCCGTCTGTCATTGGTGCAGAAAAGGGATGCCGCTTTATCGGCTGATGCTTTTACAGGCGCTTTTCCCGAATGTTCCCGAAGTAAAGGAAACAATTAAACAAGGGGGCTAGGCAATGGCACGTTTTCGGAAAATTGATCCGCGAATTTGGAATGACAGTAAGTTTTTTGCCTTGTCTCAAGAAGCAAAACTGTTGTTTCTGTATCTGCTGACATCCCCAGCAATGACAAACATTGGCGCGTTGCCAATGCGAGATATTGCAGTAGCGCAAGAAGTTGGGTTTTCGCTTGATATACCCCATGACATACCCAATGCCATAGGGTATCGCATACCCTATTCAGTAGCCTATGGGGAACTGTATCAGGCAGGTATCGCGGAGTACGATCCGAGGGGTCTTTTTTGGGTAAAAAATTTCCTGAAGTACAACCCCCCTGATTCTTCAAAAGTCGTGAAATCTTGGGCAACGATTTTCGATCTTTTGCCTGAATGCCCGTTGCTCGACAAAATTATCGAATCGGCAAAAACCCAATGTAATCAAAGGGGTGAAACATACGCGGCGGCGCTGGATGAGGTTTTGAAAGGCTTTAGCGGTTCTCACGGAAAGGCTATGCCAAAGGCTACCGCATACCCTACCGAATACCCTATGGCATACACAGAGACATATACAGAGACATATACAGATACAGATACAGAGAAGAAAACTGCGCCCAAGGAAACAGACGAAAAGCCGAAAAGCGCCAAACGCTCACGAAAGGAACTTGCCGCAACAATGGCTAAGTGTCCCGAAGGGGTGAAGCCTGACGCATGGAGCGCTTTTCTTTCCAATCGAAAGAAAAAGTCTATGAGCGAGTACGCACTTCAGTTAATGAAGAAGCAATGCGAACTTGCTGGCTGGACTTTGGCTGATGCAATTGATTTGTGTGTCGCTAGGACTTGGGAAGGTTTTGATGCCGAATGGGTGAAGAACATTCCGAAACCAGCAAAGAGGACAAGCCTTGACGCTGAGAAGGAAAAGAAAGCGGCTGAAATTCAGCGTGAGTATCAGGAACGTGCGAAGAAGTTTCAGAGCGCTAATGATGAATCGGATTTGTTAGCGGCAATTGGGGGCTAGTGTGATTCCGACTAGAAACGCTCTAGGAGCGACGAAATACAGCGAGGTAGACGTAACTATTACCGACATGGTTGTAGCCAAGCCTAAGGCGTTTTACGCGGTTTCCAACACGCTTTTTGTTTGGGTTGATCCTCAGGACACAATAAAACTCGCGGATTTGTCTTTTTTAAACGGCAAGAATGTCTCCATTGCATGTCTTGATGAATCCTTGAATTGGAGACTGAAACTTTTGTACGAAAGGGTAATAACCGACAGTAAACCGAAAGAAGTAACTGTGATAAACAGGACGGGCTACCTGAGATACAGCCCAAATGAAAATAAATGTTTTTCGATTGGAGAACTAGGAATATGAACTATAACGAAATGCCGAACAGCGCGGAAGTGTATGAAAAAGCGTATGCCGACCTTGAATTCGCGGCAAAACTGCACAAAGCGCAAATGTTTGAAGAACCCTTGATGTTTCTTTGCTCTGGAAAAGAGTACGGCAAGCCGCTTCTTTTCAATGACGGCGTTAAGTTCCGTCCGGGTGAGGTTACGCTGTGGTGCGGCGTGAACGGGCAGGGAAAATCGTTGATTACGGGACAGATTGCCTTGCAACTCGGGGAGATGGGGGCGCGGTGCGCAATCATGAGTTTTGAGATGACTCCGCCGCGAACGATTCTGCGACTCATGCGCCAAAGGCTGGATCACAAGCCAGCGATTGAGGATGTAGCGCCTTTCCTCGCGTATCTTGAGGACAAGATGATTTTCCTCAACTATACGGGCGCAATCAAGCCTGAAATTATTTTGGGTGCGGCAATTGTTGCCCAGCGCGATTTTGGCTGTTCGCACGTTTTTATTGACAATTTGATGAAGATCGTACACGGAGAGGACGATTACAACGCCCAAAAAGACTTCGTGCAGAAATGCACCGACATTGCCCGTGAAACGGGCTTGCATATTCACATCGTGCATCATGCGCGTAAGGGACAGAGCGAAGAAGACAATATCGACAAATTCAGCGTGAAAGGCTCGGGCGCAATCGTTGACCTTGTAGACAACGCCATTCTTATTCACCGCAACAAGAAAAAGGAGAGGCTGGCGCGTGAGAACGGGCTTTCACCAGCCGAAGACATGGATATGCCTGATTCAACGCTTTTGGTTGCAAAACAGAGAAACGGGGACTACGAGGGCGAAATTCCCTTGTGGTTCGACAAGTACACCACGGCTTTTTGCCCTGATGTCGGCAGAAAGCCGCTTTGGGGAAACAACGTGCTGATTCAGCCTGACAACTAACAGAAACACGGGGACTGCCTAAACGGCAGTCCCCAGCAAAGAAGGGTAAATCATGCGAGAGGATATCGAAGACATGGAAGGGTTAAGCCAATTTGTTCCCGAAAAGAAAGGCGGAAAAATCCCAACAATTATTCTGCAAGCGAGAAATCGCGGATACAAGGCTGGAAAGGAAAATTTAGCACCTAGTGCTTGCCCCGAATATTCGTCAAAGAATGCAAAGGTTCGTCAGGCATTCATGGAAGGGTTTTATAAAGGTTATATGGAGTTTAAGAGAAATGGGAATTAACGTACATTCAAAGCGAAAACTGCGGAAAATCACAACGCGCTACGGCGCAATTAACCAGCGCCGTAAATTGGTCGAAGAATCCGCAGAATTTACGCAAGCATGGGTTAAATACACGGATCATCCTACTGACGAAATGCGAAAGAATATGATTGAGGAATTTTCGGATATGTGCGTTGTATCCGAGCAAATCAAAATGCTTCTTTCTCCGCGTGAACTGCATATTTTCCGCGAGAATTTCAATAAGAAACTCGACAGGGAAATCGAAAGAATTGAAACAGGAGCGAGTTTAACGAAAACGCGGCTGGAAATTCTCAAGGCTTGCCGTGATGGCAATATGTCAATTCGGGATATTGCCAGCGTTATTCGCAAGGCTGACACGAGTATTAGAAAGGATATGCGCACGTTAATTCCGCAAGGGTTTATTAAAACCGACACGGACAGGCGCGTTATTACACGCGGAAATAATAGCCGCGAGGAAGATATTATCGTCTACGAGACAACTAAAAAGGGCATGGAGTTTATTTGATGAATACCGTTTATACAGTTACCGCTCACACCGAGGGCAGAAACAAGGCAACGATAACGCTCAAGGTTGTCAATGAGAGAAACGAAAAGGTAGAAAATATTGAATTGTCGCTTTCAAAACAGCAAATAGACAGTATTCACGATTTGATGTTTGATATGTCCCGTTCGATGCGCGAGGGCGAGAATCCGCGCACTTTCAACAGGAATATTGCTTGATGAATACTGAGGCAATTGAAATAGTCGCATATCGTTTAACTGACGATGATGAACTAATGATTGCAGTAAAAGGCGCGAAAGGCGCTCAGTTAATCGGCATATCGGATTTATTTGTTGCGGTTAAATTGAGCGCCATTTTGGCGCGGCTGGCAATTAAGGGATATTTTGAAATGGCTTTAGCGCGTATATTCGCATTATGGGGCTGGTAATGAATGATTTTGAACGGGTAGGCAATTTCCAATACAGGATGAATCCTGACGATTTGATTAGGGTCGGGCGATATACGCTTGTCCCGACTCTAACCGCGTCAAATGTCAGGCACATTTATTCCGATTGGAAACAGATGGACGCTTTCTGCGCTGTTGAGGTTTTGAGGGCAAACGGCGGCAAATATGAGCCTGTCGGAACGATTGGACTTCGGCTAGTTTTCAAATCCAAGGTTGTAGGGTCGGTTTGGCATCATTTTGAATCCAAGGCGGTACTAACACGAGAAACCAGCCGCCCAGCGTCAGAGGATGCAGTCAAAGACTTTCGCGCCCTGTTTCTGCCGTGCGACATTTTCACTCTTGCGCAATGGGCGGCAAGCGCATTGGCGGATTTAGTGCAATACGAGATTTGGAAACACACAGAAGCGGATATTTTTGAGGCGGAAAATGTTTGACCATGAGTTTAATGCCGTTAGCCGTGAGGTTTGCTCGTTTGAAATAGAGACAACGCCTGTAGGCAAGGGAAGACCGCGTTTTACTCGCAACGGCGCGGTATATACGCCTAAAGCAACGGCGGCGGCTGAAAAGATAGTGCGCTGGAAGTCGAGAATAGCGATGCAAGGCAAGCCGCCGATAGACACGCCCGTTTGTGTCGCGCTGGAATTCCATTTTGCGCCCCCTAAAAGCCTTTCAGACAAGAAACGCGCCGCGCTGATTGGTCAAGCAATGACAAAGAAGCCTGACATTGATAATCTAGTGAAATTGGTATTTGACGCAATGAACGGCATTGTGTGGATGGATGACAAGCAAGTTTCAAGCCTGACAACCAAAAAGGTTTATTCGGAGACAAGCAAAGTTTCTGTCAAGGTTTACGAACTTTCAGAATAAGTATATAATTCGGATTGTTCATCTAGTCTCCACCGAAGAACAACCCCGAATCGCGGTTTCTCCCCCGAGGTTCGGGGTAATTTTCAAATTGGGGTGTAGCCAAGTGGAAAGGCAACGGACTTTGACTCCGTTACGCGATGGTTCGATTCCATCCACCCCTGCCATTCGTATATAATCCCCTTGTCCTCTGCTAGTTTGAGTGGCGTTACGACCGCCGAAATCACGTTTCTAGAGCGTGAATCGTAGCCTTGGGGTATTCGGGACTAGCCTTAAATGCCGAATATTCCGAGCGCCTTTTGTGTTTGCGAATGTCTTTATCCCCTGTTTCCCAGCAGGGGATTTTTTTGTATAATTCCCCCTGCAAATCGTGGCGTTTGCATGTGACCTCCTAGCCCCCGTTGGTATTAACGTACCTTCGGGGGTTTTCCATACTGTAAGCATTTCTAAGTTGCTTACTAAGATACTGTAAGCATATAAACGCGCAGTTATCAAGCATAAATAAACAGTTTCCATAAAATCGCTACAATTCGCCCAAACATCTGTATTTGTTTGGGAAAATGCCTAGCATCGTCAAAGAGTTTTCAAGCCGTCAAAAAACAATCCGTTTTAGAATCCTCGCAGATAAAATCAACGGGAAATTGGCGGCGCAAATATCCGTTTCGTGCGGAAAATCACTCAAGATTATTCACGTTGAGCCTGTCCCGTTGCTTTTCTTTCTATGGGAAGTGGGCAAGCATGAGACATTCTCAGATATTCGCCATGTGTTCGATGAGGACGGCAAGGGCGCGGAAATTGTCTCTATGTACGACAGCCGCACAAAATCCGACCGAATCAGGATCACTGTTCACGGCATAGAGTCAAACCTTAATGAGGTTCGCGTACCTGTTCGGTATTTCCGAGAACGTGCGCAATCAATCCCGAGCGAGATAGATGTATTTATAACCGCGCTAGTAAATAAGCCCCTGACTTTCAATATGCGCGGCGAGGCAACAAACTAAAATTATCGGGTCAACATTCAAGGGTTTTCAAAATGGATCACAACCGCGCTTATAGACTTGGTCGGGCTTTTAGGCTTGGCTTGGCTTTTTCTCTTGGCAAACAGCATCAGCAGGGTATGGCAATGGATCGGTGGATTACGATTCACCCGTTTGGCAAGGGCAAGAATGCAGACTATGCCCGTATCTTTATTAACGATGATACAGGCGTTATTGAGACGGGCGCTGGCGGCAGATTCAACGGAAAGACCCTAAAAGAAGCATTTTCCAAGGAAAGCAAATCGCCCGAATCGCAATGGGAAAAGGACAAGAAGCAAGCAGAAGAAAATGCACGTTTGCCCGGAGAGCGCAAGGTTGTAGACAGGCAAAAGGAAAAGCGCCGCGCAGACATGAAGGATGCGGAAGATGTAACGCGGAAGTTTAAGGACGCTTTCAGCGCCGAAATGGGGCAGACAAAGAACAGAAAGCGCTACGAAATGAACGGGCAACCAGCATTCCAAAAGGCGCTGGAAACTCTGCCCGATGGAACTTTTTTCGTCAACTACAACGAGAATTCTTACTACCTGAAGGAAGGCGGAACTTGGCTGAAGCGCGACTATGACGGCTACGATTTTAGGTCTACGACAGATGTAACCGAGCCGCCGAGTTTTGCAGATACAGACCTTAACGGAAAATGGCTTTTCGGTATTGGCGGCAATCTGAAACAGGCAGAAGCAAACAAGAGGATTCATCAAATGTTTGGCATCCAAAAGCCTAGCGATGGCGGAGAGGGAAGCAAAGCATTTGAACGGGGTCAGAAGTTCTACGAAAAGTACGCAGAAAAAAGAAAGGTTGATTCGTGGGACGCTGGAATTTGGGCTGATAAGAAACTCATGAATGAAGCCTCAAAGGGCAACGTAGATTTTGTCTTGGGTTTTGCCAAGTCTCAAAAGGCTGAGAATCGTGGAGATCGAGATGTTAATCAGTACGAGGAAATAGCGGTTTCCGAGCGCAACGGCGTAAATTACAGATACGGGATTTATGGCGGAAATCCCGAGGAAGAAGCCGAAGTTCTTAAGAGAAAGATTGATTACCTCAAAGAAGCGAATTATCCTCAGTCCTATATTGACGAGAGAATTTCAAGTTTTAAGGATGGATTAGATAGTAACGTATTGCAGGGGAATGTAAAAACCCTTAAGGCTAAACTGTACGACAAAAACGGAAACAAGCGCGATTATTCGTTTATTGGTGGTATAGAACATGATGATTTGATGAATAAGGCAGTCAGGGCTAATTACGAGCAAACGCTTAAAGACGCTTACCGTAAAGGGCTTATGAAAGACGATAGTTATTACGAAAGGATGGAGCGCGATCTTCCGTTCGAATCCGTAAGACTTGAAAGGAAAGCGAATAAATTAGACCATGAAGTAGAAGAATTGCGAATGAAACGCGCCCTTGTTGGAAACCAGCGAGTAGACGGAATCGAAGAAGCGTTAAAAAAGAAACAGGATGAATATTTCAATACTGTCGCGCAAGGGAACACGGCTACAGTAAGAGAGCAAAAAGAACTAGAAGAAGCGGCATCCGAGAAAGCGGCAAAAACAAAATACACCCGTGCGGTTTTTACCGATAACAAGTACGGCGAGGAACGTAACGGCTACGAAACTCCAAGCGGAGCGCAAATTGAGAAGGTGTCTTCGGGCTGGAGAATCAAAGTGGACGGGCGGCAATACTACGCAGATACAATTACAGCCGCAAAGCGCGTTGTTGCTGTTTGCGACATTTTCAAAGAAAAAGGAATGTCTGATAACAACGTTAATCAGGATAAATGGCTGAAGACTGCGATTACTAGGATCACGGGGCGTTACTAATTTGGTGCGGAAATGAAGAAACAACACGCATATAGAATCGGAAGGGCTTTTCGTTTAGGGCTTGCGTTTTCCATTGGTAAGGGTCACAAGCGCTTTGCTGGCGCTATGGACGATGACAAATGGATTACTGTTAAGCCGCACGGCGAGGAGTCGGACGATTACCAGCATATCCGCATTGATAGCGACACGGGAGAGATTACGGCAGGGCTTGGCGGCAAGTTCAACGGCGAACACATCAGCGCTCTGCCCGAGCGCGGCAAGCATGAACAGCCGGGCGCTAAAGCGCGGATTCAGTTTTCGCACCTTTCCGAAGAAGAAAAGCGGCGCAACGTGGAAAGTGCCGAAAAGCGCGAACAGGAAAAGAAAGCCAAGGAACAGGAAAAGGAAAAGAAGAAAACTCAAAAGAAAACAAGCGCCAAAAAACAGGACTTTTCCGACCTTGACCAAGACAAGACGATTCCGCTTGAGTTTGCCGCTCAAAAGCACAAGATTAAACTTAATAACGATCTAGTTTCCAAAGCGAGACAGGAATTCCCTGATAGCAAGATTCGCTCGATGGTTTATTTCCTAAAGGGCGATGATGAATACGAGATGGAGACAAGCAAACGAAAGGCAACACAAAGCCTTAAAGAGTTTGAGGACGAAGAAGGATATAGAAAGAGTTTTGACTTAAGCGGAAGGTATGTATACGGGCTAAGTTCGGCAAAGAATTTGCTTACTGAAGACGAATACGACTATTATAAAAACGCTCTGTATCAGTGGAACAGGCTAACAAACGCATATTGGACTATACCGAATTTATTTGCAAACGAAAAGACGGATATTGGCAAAACAGCGTTGGAGTTAAGAAAAGCACTAGAGGACGCTTATAAGAAAATGGATAAGCGATATTGGCTTATGAAACAGACTCCGCACGAAGCAAAAGAAGAACAGGATCGGAAAGACGAAGAAAAGCAAGAGGCAAAAGAGCGCAGGGAGAAAAACAAAGAAACGCGAAACGATATTAAGGAATTAGCAGAAAAGTCAATTAAGGATAGACTAAAGCAATTTTCTAGCGAAGAATGGGCAAACATTAAGCAGACAGCCAAGAAGGTAGGACAAGCCAAAACGGCACAAGAAGCGGAAAATTTGCTTAAGAGTATAGGGATTGAAGTTGAAGTTGAAGAGGGACTAAGAGATAATGACGGGAAACCAGCGGAGTATGTTTTGCCTGTTATGTCCGCATACGCTAGTGCGCTGGAAAAATACCCTGTAATGTATGACAAGCGCTTAAGCATTTCATACGGAGATAGCGGAAGAACTCTAGCATCCACAATGATGCGAGGGGACGTGAACATAAAAATAAATCAAGCCGCGTTTGAAAATAAAGAGTGGATTGAACGAAAGTGCAAGGAAAGCGAGGAAACGGGGTATCATCCTGTTGGATCTATGGCAAAGGGTGCGGCTTTCGGCGTATCTATGCACGAATTCGGGCATGTGCTGGAAGCGGTTTTGTGGAAAACAGTTAGTGACGAAAACTTTGAACGCGGACTGCAAAGGGCAGATGCTTTTACAGCGTGGCGTTCCGTTATAAATAACGGGAAAATGGGCGGATTAAGCAAAATTCTTCAGAAGGAAATAAACAAAAAACTTGTCGCTAACGGCGAGTCTACATCTGTTAGTTCTTACGCAACAAAAAATTCTAAAGAATGGTTTGCAGAGGCTTTTAGTGAACTCATGGCAAGCCCTAACCCTAGGAAACCAGCAAGGATGCTTGGAGAAGCCATTTCTAAAATAGTAAATGGTGATCTTAGTGAGGTATTTGGAAATGGAAAATAAACAGAAAAAGCAAATAACTCCCGAAACGAAAGATTGCTACAAGTTTGGGATTAGTTCTTTCCCGTCCGATTGGTGGGTAAAGGGACAATGGCGGCTTAAGGCAGAAGCGCCCGAAAAAGCAAAGAAAATGCTGGCAGAATACGACAAACAGTATGAAGAAGCCGAATCAAAAGGGATTTTGATAGATTAAAAACCCTGACTGATAAAATAAGCCTGTTCTCTGAACGGGCTTTTTTATTTGGTTGAAAATGGATAAACAAACTGCTTTTTTGTGCGGAGTTGCGTTTAGTTTAGGTGTAAGACGCGCATTGTTGGAATCTAACGGACTCGCAGAAGATAAAAGAGTTATACGCGCTCAGTTTTTTGATCCTAGGTTGCATCCCAGAGGAAGGAAGGGGCGATTTATTGTCGCTAGGTCTGGCAAACAAAACGGGATTGGTGATTTTGACCCGATTAAATATAGGGAAGCATGGGGTGAGCGCGTTTATCTAAAAAAGGGCGAAGATCCTGTTAAAAAGTTAATATCGCTAAAAAGGGGATATATTAAAAATGCCTTTCATAACAGGGTTATCGGAAACATAGATTTAGTTTGGGGCAACAAAGATATAGGTCTAGCGCACCTTATAGCACGGAGAAAGAGTGAGAAAAACGGAGAGGAAAAGGCGTGCAGGGTTATAAATAACCTAGGGAACATATTAAAAAACGGGAAAGCCTATTGGAATTCGGACAAAAAGAAGTGGGAAGTTTGGTACGATGGGATGATGTGCGCGGTGCGCCGAAGGTTGCACGGAAACACAGTAAGATACGTTGTGTCTGCTTATGTGTCAGCAAAAATGCCCAAGCGCATAAAGCGGTTTGGGCATTAGTCGGGTTCTTCATTCGTCTAGCGGAGAGAACTTCATGGATAGCGCACTTTTCTATCCCCTAACCGAATTGTACTCGGTGAAAAGGAAAAGTCAAGAATCGGAGTTGTCGTAAGTGTATTGGGTGGTTTATGAACAAGCAACAAGCATATAGACTTGGCAGGGCTTTTCGCGCTGGCATGGCGCTTGATGACAAGTGGATTACTGTTCATCCGAACGGGAAGGATAAGACGGGACAGCCCGTCAAAATTTCGGATGAAGGGACTGTTTTAGGCGGCATGGGGCGCAAGTTCAACGGGCAGAACATCAAAAATGTTTCCAGCAAGAAACAAAAGATGCTCGACAAGCATAAAGCCAAGATTGACCTTACTTTGCCCGAGCGGATTGAAAGCAAGAACATTCTCCAAAACCGCGATAGGTCAACGCACGGCAGTATCCAGCAAATGCGCTCTATCGCCGCAAAGCCTGACTATGCCCGTATGTCAGGCAGTCGCGCCTTTGGGTCAGGTGCGCCCGTTGTAGCCTACGGCAGTTTTGAGCCGAAGCATTTTGGCAACAAGGATTTTGCCGTAATGCCCGACGGGAAACGCTACGACATTCAATATGCCGTAGTGGAAGCAGATGATATTTTGACCTCAAACGATATCGAGGGCAGAAGCAATAAGGATTACTACTCTGATGATCCGAGCAGGACACGCGCAATTGCTGGTAACGGACGGCTTACGGCTATGCAGTTTGCTTACAAGAATGGCAGGGCGGATGAGTACAAGAAAGATTTGGCAGGGGACTACTACGGGCATGGAATCAGCGAATCTGTCATCAATAAGATGAAACATCCCGTGCTAGTCCGAGTGATGCAACCAAAGGATGTTACAGCCGACATTGGGGATAGGTCGAACATCTCCAACAATCTGTCTATGACTGCCGTTGAAATGGCAGAAAACGATATGAATCGAATTGACTTTGACCATATCGAATTGGACGAGGACGGAGACATTACAGACGAGGCGGTTAAGTATTTTGTTTCCAAAATGCCGCAATCCGAGCAGGGCGGCATGATTGACTCTGACGGCAGTCCTACGCTACAGGCTGAACAGCGCATGAATGCCGCAATCTTTCATAAAGCCTATGGCAATGACGATCTTACGCGGCTGGCAACGCAAAAACTCAAGGCAGAATCACGGAACATCCTGAACGGGCTTAAGCAAGTCGCACCAGCGTTTGCAAAACTCGCAAACGGCGATCCGCGCTACGACTGCCGCAAGATCATATCTGAAGCCGCCACGAAAGCGATTCAGGCTAGGAAGCAAGGCAAATCACTTCAGGATGTAAGCCGTGAATCAGGGCTTGGATTTGGCAACAAGGATGATTCGGAAAGCGTATCAATGCTTATTGAACTGTTCGCAACAAACAGCAGAAGCGCGGCTGGCATTGCTAGCGGATTGAATTCCATTGCAAAGAATCTACTCAAAGAATCCACGAATCAGACCGCTAACCTGTTCGGTGACGATTCGCTTGACGCAAAAGAGATTATCCGCGAATCTCTAAAGGGCAAGATACACAACAAGTCGGGCTACTCAAACCTGTTCGGCATGGATGAAAAGGACAGAATCAGGCGCTTTTGGAAACATAACGGCGCTGAATTCTTCAGGCAAGCATGGGACGGGAAGAACACGGACGAATTCTTTTACCGACTCCGAAAAGCGCTTTTCTAGCCGCGCAATCCGCCGCCCTTCGGGGCGGTTTTCTTTTGCTTGCAAACACGCAGAAAAGCGATATAATGCGCAGTAATCAAAGGCTATCGCAATTCCTCGCAAGCGCAATAAACAGCGTAGAATAAGCGACAGAGCGGCGAGGCTTGACAACACGGGGAAACGATTTACAATACGTGTCAAGAAACAACAGGGCGCAAGCCCGAGGGAGAACAGACATGACAACCGCAACACTTCTCAACAAAGAACAGACCGAGGCGCTTTGGGTAAGCCTGACGCTCAACGAAAGGGCTGTTTTCATCACCTTTCCAGACAGTGGGCATTTGTTCGACTCCTACAGCGCGGACGAATACAACGACTTCTGCGGCTTTTGGGTTTGTGTAGACAAAATCGCCAAGTACACGGGGCTTACGATGGATCAGGTCAAGGGTGTTTTGTCGAGTCTCGTGAAAAAAGGGCTTATCCGCGTCAATAAGGACTCCGAGGAAGTGAATTGGGCAAGTTTCACGGCTAACGGCTACAGCCTTCTGCGAATCGCCGTACCAGCCTACGAAATGATGGCGAGTGACCTTGTTACGGGGCTTATAGCCTTTTACGCTAAAGACGGGAATTTGGCAAAGGTTGAGAGGACGATGGATGTTGTCCGCCAATTGACCGCATAAAACGACAACGGGGCGGCTAGTCCGCCCCACTAGGGAGAATCAAAATGACAAACGGAACGGAAGTCACTAAGGCACTTGCCCGACTTAAGAAAATGGACAACAACGGCATTCGTGAAGTGCTGAACGGACTACTTTATGAACTAAACCGCCGCGCAATGCGTGGATACGAGAACGAGCCAAGGGATCACATTGGACGCACGACAAGGGACTACCTGACAGACGCTTTTGAAGCCATTGAAAACGCTTTTGAGCGCGGCAACCTCAACGAGTAATCGAAGGGCGGCTAGACCGCCCTTTTTCGGGAGAATTTGAATGTCTCAGATCATCAAAAAGGCAACACTCGCCGCTATCCGTAAGGAAATCCGCGCCGCGTCCTATCTCTACGAAAGCAAGGGCGATTCGGGCGAGAGGTTTCTTACTCAAGGGCTGGATTTTGAATTCTCCAAAAAGCCGAATGATTGGGAGTTGATCGTGCGGAATACTGACTTCGGCGGATATGGCTGGCACGACATTGTTACTGTCAGGCTTTCGGATGAAGAAAAGGCGAAACTTGTAGCGTGGATCGGCAAGTACGTTACGCCTTGCCCGTAGCAGTTTTTGGCAGAATTCGTCAACGGGAAACAAGTTAAAAAGGATGTAATCAAATGGCGCGTGTAGTTTGTTGGTTCAGTTGCGGCGCGGCTAGTGCAGTAGCAACAAAGTTAGTTCTCGATACGGCAAAGCCTGATTGGGACATTCATATTGTTTATACGCGAGTGGCAGAGGAACACCCCGACAACCAGCGCTTTCTTAAGGATTGCGAAAAGTGGTTTGGGCGCAAGATTGAGATTCTTGAAAACGAAAAGTATCACGGATCAATCGTTGAGGTTTTCGATAAGGCTAAGTACATGGGCGGCATCCTCGGAGCGCCCTGCACCCAGCGGCTTAAAAAGGAAGTTCGCAAGCGTTACGAGAAGCCGAACGATATAAATGTTTTCGGTTTCACTGTCGAAGAACAGGAGCGCGTAGACCGCTGGATAGATGCGAATGCAGATAAGCGCATACTCCCGATTCTGATAGACAACGGGCTAACTCATGCAGACTGCACGGCTATAATCAGTCGGACGGGTATTGAATTACCCGTAATGTATAAGTTAGGCTACAAGCACAATAACTGCATTGGATGCGTTAAAGGCGGCGCTGGATATTGGAACAAAATCCGCGTGGATTTTCCAGAGATTTTCAAAGCCCGTGCCGAACAGGAGCGCAGAATCGGCGCTCATATTTGCAAGCAGAACGGCGAGAGAATCCAATTATTCGACCTCGACCCGAACACGGGCAAATATGAAAACGAGCCTGAAATTCAGTGCGGCATTATGTGCGAATTGTCTTATTCTCAAATGAGTTAATCATGGATAAAAAGACTGCTTTTGAAATTGGCGTGGCGTTCTCGCAAGGTATGCAGGGCGTGGCAATGGATGCGCGTTGGATCACTGTAAAGCCTAACGGCGAGGACGAAACGGGGCGGCACGTTAAGATTGACGATAGCGGCAAGATTGTTGCTGGTATCGGCAAGGAAAACAAGGGCAAGACAATTTCCCAAGTAAAGCGCGAGAACAGGGCGCAAGCCGCCGCCAAGCCGAAGAAAGCCGTCATTAGTGCAGAGACAAGGCTGGACACGCCGCAAAGGCAAATCAAGGCGTTTAAGGCGCTTAACGCCGAAATGGATAAGACCAGCAACGGGCGTTATGACAATATCGCGCCTTATGGATGGGCAATTACTCGATTCAGGCTTGACAACGAAGGGAACATCAAGAGTAATTACAGTTACAAGAGGGTTTCCGACAGAGAACACCACTTGGAAAACTTGGTTAGCCGAATTGGTGTTGACCCGAAGAACGCCGCATATTCTATTTCCATTAACCCCGAATTTAAGAAAAATCCCCCGACAGTTGCCGAACTGAGAACAGCCATTGCCAAGATGCAAAAGGAAAAGGCAAAGAGAATTGCAGAATACAAGGCGCTGGAAGAAAAAGCAAAGCCTTTTGCTGAAAAGAGAGCGGAAAGGGAAAAGACTGAAGCCGCAGAAGCCGAACAACGGCGGCAAGAACGGCTAGAAAGATTCGCAACCTCTGAAAAAATGCACGAGGAATTAAAGCAAGTCAAACTCCCGAAGGGTTTTACGCGCATTCACGGAAATCAGCACGAATGGGGCTTGCACACGATGAATAGGGGCTACATTGTTGGAACGAAGGGGCATTATGCTGTAATGCCAATGCCGCCGATTCGATCCGAAGTTACGCACAAGGGTTGGCTTGTCGGTGTTCGCGATTCTTGGCTTGAAAAGCATCCCGAATTCAAGGAGTACATTACTAAGGATTAGTCATGTTTGACGAACTCTTAGACGGAATCGCGCTGGATTCAAACTCCGACTTTATGGCTGAAGACGGCTGGGTTACTTTGCATCCCAACGGCAAGGGCAAAAACGCCGATTACCAGCGCGTTTTCATTGATGACAACGGCGTAATTCAGGCAGGGCTAGGCGAGGAGAACGTAGGGCGCAAGGCAAGCGAGGTTTTCTCAGAGCGTAAGGCGCAAGGCAAGGGAAAGGGGCAAGACAACATCCCTAGCGGCTTTTCTCGCCTTTTGTTTGCTGACGGATCACAAGCCTGTGTCAAGGTACTAAAGGAAACGGAAAAGGCGCTTTTGATCGACACGGAGAACATATCAGCAAAGTATGAGGGTTTCCCTTCGTCTATGCGCGGCAACATGAAATGGCAGAAGTGGATTCCCAAAAGCGCCGCACATCTTGACAAGGACGGAAACCTTATCGCGGTAAGCAACGCGATAGCCACCGAAAAAGGCTTGCGAGTCGAGCATAAAGAAGGGTTGACGAATACGGAGAAAACTAATAAAATACGTGCAGAGGAGAAGGGGGAACAAACGCCCCCCGAACACGCCATGTCTGCATCGTATTACTTTCCGCTTTCCGACCTTGAACGGGTTAAAAAGATCATTGCTAACAGCAATTGCCCCGAGTGCGCAAAGGTAGAAGCCGATTCTGCCGTCAAGGTCACGATTACCCCCAAGTACGCCAAGACGCTGGGATCGTTCGACCATCGCACGAAAACCATCAACACCGACACTGACGGCGCAAAGCGCGAGGAAGTTTTTTCCTTCGCACTTAACCATGACAATACGTGTGACGAGTGCGGACACAAGCACCCGAACCGCGCACTGTCCTACATCGTAGACACTAAGGACGGCATGAAACTGATTGGATCAGGATGCTACGACAGAGTGCAGGGAACTGATTTGCGCCGCCTGTTAGTCCCGACCGCCCATTTTGTAAAGTTGGATGATGATGAGGAATACAAGGGCGTTCCGATTGAGAAAGCCGCCGTTGATGTGGATAAATTCGTCAAAGTTGCCGCCAAGCAGATTTCGGAAGGAAATTATCTGTCATCGACAAAGGCGTTTAACGACAATTCGCAGTCTACGGGCGAATATTCATTCGAGATGGCGTTGCAGATTAAATCCGAGTTTGACGAAAGCGACAAGGAAACGCTTAAGGCGTTTACAGAGTATGTCAAGAATGCGCCGACCGACTCTTACTCCGAGCCTGTCAAGATTGCAATTCAGGCTGGCTACATTCCGTGGAAGGTCAAGGGCTACGTTGCCGCCATGCTCAATCGCTTTATCAACGGCGAGTACAAGCGGAAAGTGCCTTGGACGGAGCATTTCGGCTATGACAACGCGAAAGCCCCAACGCTTGAGGTTGGCAAGCGCTACAAGAATCAGCCGATCCAGCACGTTTACACATCCAAGTGGTACGAAGGAAATTACGGCACTACATCCGATTATCGGTTTTTCGTTTTCAAACTCGACAACGGCGAATTTGCAGTATGGAAAACAACGGCGGATGATGCAGATTATTTCCGAATCGCGGACAAAGCAACATTTACGGCAAAATCTCACGGAACGTATGCTGGCAAGCCCGTGAATTACATCACCCGTGCCAAGATCGACCACAAGGACGAATCCAAGATAACGGACGAAGCACGAGGGCAGGAATATTACGTTGATTACAACGGCGAATCGCACTATTTGGGTACGAATGAGGCAAAAAGGGAAGCATGGATGAAAAAGCGCCGCGCTGAACGCGAAGCAGAGAAAGGAAACAACGAATCAGACAACGCAATTTCTGAGTTTCTGAACAAAGTAAATTCCTAGTTAATCCCCAATAAAGACCCCGATAAACAATCGGGGCTTTTTTTGCCCTAAAATTAAGGAAATAAACCATTTAAGGGCAGAATATGAGACCTACAGAATTCACCCCCGAACTTGGCTTGAAAATCTGCGAGGGAATCAAAAGCGGAAAATCAGAAGCGATAATCGCGGAAGAAATTGGCGTAGTCGAATCAACGATTACAAGATGGAAAGATAAATTTCCTGAGTTTTGCATACTATCCGCACACGCAAGGGCGCTTGCCGCTGACAAATACAACAAAGCGCGAGAAGACAAGGCAAAGCGCTTAGTAGAACTTGCAGAACAAGCCGCGCAAACAGGCGAGGCTATCCCGAAAGGCGTTGTCGATGCTTACCGCGTAGCCATTCAAGAAGACGCGAGAAGCGCCGCATTGCGTGACGATTCGCGGTATGGAGATAGAAAACACATAGCGCTAGGCGGCGAGAAAGACGCGCCCCCTGTTCGCGTTGACCTTTCAGGCGTATCAACGGAAAACCTCAGAAAGATTCGGGAACTGCTGACAGATGCAAGAAGTAACGCCGAGTCTGATTGATGTTGAGCGCGAATTGTGCCAGCGCTCATTCGCTGACTTCTGCCAATTGGCATGGCACGTTTTAGAGCCAGCGACACCCTTGAAATGGGGTTGGGCGCTCGATGCTATTTGCGAACACTTGCAAGCCGTGCACGATGGGCAGATTAAGCGATTGCTCATGAATGTTCCGCCGGGTTGCATGAAAAGCCTTACTACTTCAGTCCTTTTCCCTGCTTGGGAATGGGCTGTGGGTGGGCAATCCTTGCGCTACATCTCGACCTCGCACAAGGAAGCGCTAGCAGTACGCGACAACATTAAATGCCGCCGCCTGATTCAATCCGAGTGGTATCAGCAACGCTGGAATGTTCAGATAACGGGCGATCAAAACCAAAAGACCAAGTTTGAAAACACGCAAACGGGTTTTCGTGAGGCGATGGCGTTTACATCCCTCACGGGCAGTCGCGGCGACAGGATAATCATTGATGACCCGATGAGCGTAGACGATGCAATTTCCGATGCAGTCCGCGAGAACATCAAAACAACCTTTCTAGAAGCCGTCCCGACCCGTGTAAATAACGATGACAGCGCGATTATCGTAATCATGCAGAGATTGCATGAAGACGATGTATCGGGCGTTATTTTGACTCACGACTTAGGCTATGAGCATTTGATGTTGCCCATGAGGTATGAGCCTAGCCGCAAGTGTGTAACCTCAATCGGATTTTCCGACCCTCGCACAAAGGACGGAGAATTGCTTTTCCCCGAGCGATTTTCCGAAAAGAAAGTAACCGAACTTGAAAAGTCAATGGGCGCGGTTGCCAGCGCTGGGCAATTGCAACAAAGCCCCGTCCCTCGCGGCGGTGCGGTATTTAAGCGCGAATGGTTCAGGTTTTATCGCAAGGCGCAATTGCCGCCAGCGTTTGAACAGCAGATTCAAACGTGGGATATGGCGTTTAAGGCGGCTGATACATCCGACTTTGTGGCAGGGCATGTAATCGCACGAAAGGCGCAAATTACTACATCATGCCGAATCGGAAGTATGGACGCTTTAACTATGTTGAAACCAAGCGCCAATTTATTGATTTGACCTTTGAATGTCCGAAAGCCTTGAAAAAGTTAGTAGAAGACAAGGCTAACGGTTCTGCCATTATTGACGATTTGGGGCGTGATATATCGGGCATAATTGCAATCAAACCAAAAGAATCAAAAGAAGCAAGGGCGCAAGCCGTTACAGGGCTATTTGAGGCTGGTAATGTTTATTTCCCTCATCCTGATGACTGCCCTTGGGTTGATTCTTTAATTGCTGAAATGTTGAAATTTCCTAACGGCGCACACGATGACCAAGTGGATAGCATCACGCAAGGGCTGAACTATTTACTTGCGCACAAACACGCGAATTTCAGCGAACGAGATAAGTTATTGATTAAACAAGGAATTTATCGTGGAAACTAAAACCGAAAAGGAATTGCAAGAGAATTTCCAAAAGCGCGTGAATCGTGAGAATCTTAGACAGGCGCTTGCACTTGGACTGAATCGGAAGATTCAAAAGCCGAAATTGGCGCAATTGACCAAAGAGGAAATCGAGCGCCGTTTTGGACTGCCTGAAACCCTAGCGACTAAGTACAAGGCGCAGTTAGCACAGGATGATATTTTCGGCGGCTATGGCTTGATGTGGAATGGTTTGGTCGCTCATGCAGTAGCCGAAGGGCAATTCCCTATGACGGGTTTTGTCGGATATCCAGCCCTGCAACAAATCAGCCAAAACGGACTGATTCGGGCTTGTGTTCAGACAATCGCGGACGATATGACGCGAGAATGGATCGAACTTAGCGGTTCTGACGATCAAGCCGAGCATATAACCGCGCTTGAATCCATGCTCAAGCGCTACAAGGTGCAATCGCTGTTTAACAAGGCTTTCAGCATGGTGGGCTACGAGGGCGGCGCACTTATCTTTATTGATACGGGCGTGGATGATGACAAACTCCAACAGCCGCTGTTTGTCTCCAAGATGTCTACCGAATTCGACAAGGACAAGCCGCTCCGTTTTGTGCTGGTTGACCCCGTGAATGTTTCCCCCGTTGAATACAACAGTACCGATCCGCTCAAGGAAGACTATTTACTGCCCACTAAATGGCAAGTTTTGGGCAAGATCGTTCACGCAAGCCGCCTGATTCGCATTGTTGACAATGAACCGCCAACGCTTTTGCGCCCAAATTACAACTTTTTGGGCATTCCAATGGCGCAAATCCTTTGGGACTATGTGCTTGAATGGAATAAGGACAGAGTAGAAAGCGGCGAATTGCTGAAGAAACTGAATTTGCTTGTCTATAAAACAGATGTAGCCGAAGCCATCGCAAGCGGCGGCATTGAGGAACTTGATTTGAAGGTTGCCGCAATGAACCGCTATCGCTCAAATGATGCGGTAGTGGTTGCCGATATGAATTCCGAAGACCTGACAAACGTAACGCTAACGATTAGCGGCGCTCGTGAGATTACCCAACAAGCGCTTGAATTTGTCGCGGCTATCAATCGCACCCCAGCCGTGAAACTTTTGGGCATCAGCCCGAGCGGATTTAATGCGACAGGCGAGAGCGACATTAGAAACTATTACGACTATGTGCGCTCTAAGCAAGAAAAGTTTAGGGACGCGATTCAAACAGTTATTAATGCCATTCAAATCTATGAATTTGGCGAAATTGACGCGGAAATTACCTTTGAATTTGCCGAACTTGGCACGGATGACGAACTGAAGCGCTCACAAACGGGCAGTCAAGAAACAACGCTGATTAACGGGCTTTTGGATCACAACATCATTAGCCCTGAAGAAGCGCGGCAGTATGTCAAGAATTCTCCGAATATGGGGCTTAACTTTATTGATGAGGACGAAATGCCCGAACCCCAGCAGGGGCAGATGATGGGCGCGGAAGGTCAGGAAGGAAATCCCCTTGCCGCCGCAATGCAACAAGCCCAGCAGGGACAGGAACAGCCCCAGCAGGGCGAGGAAATGCCCCAACAGCAAGCGCAATCCGCGCCAACTGAATCCCTGTTAGACAAGATCATTCGGGGCGGCAATGCGTAAGTTAGCCCGTGCAGTTAATCCGAATCTTGGACGGCGCAAAGACCTAGAGCGCCGCCTGAGACGGGCTTTTGTGTCATTCGGGAAAGATGTTCTAAACGACATTCTTCTGTACCTAGCGCAAAAGAATCTGCTGGCAGAGGATAAAAGCCTTTCCAACCCGAGAACGCCCGAGGAACGGCGGCAGATTCAAGCGCTGATGCGGCGCATTGATGCAACTATTGCCCGTGACCCTGAGACCTTTCGGCGCGATTTGGGCGCATTTATCGCCGCTCATAAAGTCGAATGGGTGCGCCTTGGGGACAAATACTCCGAAGCCGTGGCTACTTGGTATGTCAAGAATTGCGCGGCGGATACAACGCGCAGTCAAAGGGCAGGGCTGATTAGCGCAGGGGTTAGCCCCGACACGTTCCAAAAATGGAAAATCCCCGTAATTAGCCGCCAATATGTTTCCCCGACAGTGGCGCGGATAATTCCTGCAATCGTGCAAGAAACGGCATCCAAGATTACGAACATTTGCGCTAGGGATGTAACCAATATCACGGAAGCGGTTTTGGACGGATTTGCTGAAGGAGATACGCTAGGCGCTGTTCTGCGCGTTGTTCAGGGCATAGAAACCATGAATGCAGACCGCGCTAAATTCGTAGCACGGGATCAATCAAACCGCATTACCGAGCGGATAGCGATTGCAAATGATATGGATTTAGGTATTAACGAGGGTATTTGGATTCATCGCCCCGGCAAATATACGAGCCGAGAAACACATATTGAATTGGATGGAAAGCCTTTTAACCTGAAAAAAGGGATTTTCGATCCTGAAGTAAGCCATAATATTGTACCGGGCGAGTTAATCAATTGCCGTTGTGTTTATCGCCCTGTCATTACGAGTTTACTCAAATGAATTACGAAAGAATTACTCTTGATTCAAAATCGGTGCGCTCTGTCGATAAGAACGGATATTTGCACGTTGCAATTTCTCCGCTTACCAAGGAACAAGTCGCGCCGTATCATGGGTTTGAAATCCCTCACTATGAGGATTTGGGATTCAAAGCCAATGAAACCTATTACGGATATCGCCCCGAATCGGAACTTAAAAAGCCTGAAACAATTGAATCTACAAACGGCATTCCGATTCAATTCCGTCACCATATTGATTCTGCCGAGAATCCAGCAAAACAAACTCGCGTAGGCAGTACGGGAACGGATGGCGCATATTCTGCCCCTTACCTTACCAATTCGCTACATATTCAAGACGAAAACGCAAAAAACCGAATTAATGATGGTAGTTTGCGCGAATTGTCCCTTGCGTATTGGTACGATCCAATCAAGAAATCGGGTGAATTCAAAGGACAACACTACGATTTTCTGATGACAAATATCCGAGCGAATCACTTAGCCCTTGTCGAAGAAGGGAGAGCGGGATCGGATGTTTTAGTTTACGACTCAAAATTTATTCCGAACGAGGAAAAAACTATGGACGAAAACAAGACGCTCGATCCAAAGAAACTCGCTGAACTTCTCGCCCCGGCGATTGCTCAAGCGGTTTCTAAGGCTATGGGTTGTGAAACTCCCGTGACTGACGAGGACGAGGAAAAGGACGAACCGCCCCTTTTTGAAAAGGATGAGGTGCGCGAGGAAGCCGAGGACAAGCCCGAGGACGAAACCGAGGAAGTAGAAGCCGAGGAAGTAGTCGAGGACGAAGACGAGGACGAGGACGAAATCGAAGCCGAATCCGAGGAAACCGAGGAAGTCGAGGCCGAACCCGAAGACGAGGACGAGGAAGACGAGGACGGAGAAGACCTTGGCATTGATGCTGAGATTCTTAAGGCTTGCGGAATGGACGGCGAACCGCCTGAAATTCAACGCGCTTTCGCCGCTGGTGTGCGCTATGGCGAAAAGAAGGAGAAGGACGAGCCGAAGCACCTCGATTCTCTGCACGAGTCCGAGGGCATGAAGCGTGAGGAAGCCGAAAAGAAGATGGCGCACGATGCCGCTTATCAGGCTATCAATGAGCGCCTGTCCGCGAAGTTTGAGGCACTTGAAAACGTGCGAAATACGCTGGGTAGCGTCAAGTTTGCCGCTTTCGATAGCGCCGAGGATGTTTACGCCGCCGCTTATAAGAAGGAGACGGGCAAGAGGATTGATCCTCAATTCGCACGGGTTGCGTATGAGTCCTATATCAGCGGACGCGGCGCACGGGTTGCGCAGGATTCCAAGAAGGCAAGCATTGACGCTGAGATGGAATCCAAGACCCTCTCAAAGTATCTTGAGTAATGAATTTATAACTATTGGAGTATATAAAAATGGCACTTCAACAAACTGTCAATCTGTACGCCTCGAAGGGCTTTCCGGGTCAGATGGTTGCTTTCGGACAGCGCGTCTATACGCCGTTCAACTATCTGTCTGACGGCACTGTGGCGGCTGGCAAGTTCGCTTTTGCTAAGACTGCCCCGAGCGATCCTACGAACATGGCTGGCGTTGCTAGCGGCACGGGTTCTGTTCTGCTTGGTCTTGTCGAGCGCGTTCTGTCGCCCAATGTTCTCCCGGCTAATCCCGACACCTACGGCGCTGGCGCTGAAGTGACGATTGCCGAGCAGGGCGATTTCTACATTGCCGCTACGGGCGTTGCTACTGTCGGACAGGCTGTGCTGTGTGACGGCACGGACGGCGCTATTACCTTCGGCTCTGTCGGCGCAACTAACGACACGGGCTGGGTTGTGAAGACCGCCGCCGCCGCCGCAGGTGACATCATCATTATTTCTAAGCACCAAGACGGCGCTGGCTACCTCACTAAGGCGATGGCTGACGATCTTTACGAAGCCAAGTCCGAGTAACAGTTTCTAAGCATTTTGGAGTTACACAATGAATCAATTTGAACTTGCTAAGCAAAAGGGCGTTTCCAGCGTCACGGCGCAGGGCTTCATGCCTTTCATGGAGAAGAACGGACGCATTGCCGTGGATTTTGGCGCGGCTGATGCCCAACTCGCTCAAGACGCGGCAATCACTACGCCGAATGCAGGTGTGCCGTCTTTCCTCACGACTTTCCTTGATCCGCTCATTGTCCCGATCCTGTTTGCCGCTCAGAATTCCACTAAGGTTTACGGCGAACAGCGTAAGGGGACTTGGGCTGACAAGACGATGGCTTTCACTGTCACGGAAAACGCTGGCAATGTCACGCCTTATAGCGATTACGCCGAGGATGTTTCCGTTGATGTCAACGCTGAATATCCCGAGCGTGATAACTACGTGTTTCAGGCTGTGATGAAGTACGGCGAACGCGAACTTGAGATTTTCGCCAAGTCTCGCCTCAACCTTGTTTCTCAGAAGCAACAGGCGGCTTCTTACGCAATGGCGGCGGCTCACAACAGAATCAACCTGTTCGGTGTTGCTGGCAAGCGCGTATATGGTATGTTGAACGATCCTTCGCTCCCCGTCACGCTCTCGCCTATTTCCGTGAGTGGCAATTCCACTTGGGAAGACAAGCGGACTGCTGACGCGGCTAATGTTGCCCTGCTCGTGTATAACGACATCCAAAAGATGTGGGCTAGCCTCTGCGCGAAGAACGGCGGACATATTGATGAGACGATGGAAATTGTGCTTGCTCTCGCTCCCGTGAGCGCCGCTTTCCTGACGATTCCGAATCAGTATGGTCTTTCTGCTGAGACGCTTCTTAAGAAGACTTTCCCGAATCTTAAGATTGTGCAACTGCCCGAACTTGCTACGGATCAGGGCAACATGGCATTCATGACGATTCCGACCCTGCTTGGAATTCCGACTGCATTCTTTGCATTCTCCGAAAAGGCTCGATTCATGAATGTTGTTCCGCAACTCTCCGCTTTCAAGCAGAAGGTTGCTGGCGGCACGTATGGATGCGTTTATACGCGCCCGAACCTCGTTTGCACCATGACGGGCATTTAACAAATTAAAAACTTAAATTCCGTCTAAAATATCGGCAGGGCTTAAAAACCCTGCTGATTTTTTATTTAGGAGAATATTTTATGGCTCGTCCTCGTAAAATCGTTGCCCCTGCTCAGACTGTTGAAAAGCCTGAAATTATCGCGGACAACGTAGCAAAACCTGTTCCCGTTGTTTCCAGCGGTGAGGAAAATATCTTGATTGCTTGCCATTTGGCGCATGGAATCGCTTTTGATGATGTTCCTGACGGCAAGGGCGGCACAAAGACGATTGTTTTCCCGAGCATTAATCAGGCGGCGGGCAACGGCGGCATTCTTGTCGGCACGGGAAAGGCTGTAGCAATTCAAATTTCCAAGCGCGATTGGGAAAATATCAAGCGTATGCACGGGCGCGAAATTGCCTTTACGGGCAGAAACGGCGGCGCTCCCTGCATTGTTCCGATGAAGGATCAAAATGAATTCAGAGCGCGTCAGAATGAGATTATTTCCGAGATGCAGTCAGGTCTTGAACCTCTGACGGAAACGGAACTTTCTGATTCTCTGAAACTGTAAGGCTACGGGGCTGGGTTTTCTCTTGGCGCTTCTTTCTCCCTTTCATGGCGCTTTCTCCTTCAACTCAGCCCCAACTATACGGAAAGGGAAAGGGTAAGCAAATGGCTATCGTTGTTTTTGACGCTTCTAGTTTCCGCACGTATTTTCCGCAATGGTCGGATGAAACTAAATATTCGGACGAATACTTGCAACAATATTTTGATTTGGCTTGCGAGTTTATCCCGAACAATGATGCTAGTTTTATCCCGTATGATCCCGACAACGGGAACACCATCCGCGAGATTATTATCTATCGCACGATGTGCCATTTGCTGACGCTTGCCGACATGCCGAACAATCAAGTCGGGCGCGTTGCTAGTGCTTCTCAGGGGAGCGTATCGACAAGTTTTGACCTTCTGCGCGGCAAGTCTGACAGTTCGCAATGGTGGATGCAGACACAATGCGGCGCGTTAGTTTGGCAACTGCTGGCAAGGTATCGGCTGGGCGGCAGAATCAACGCAATCAAGCGCTATCACCCGTGGGGGTAAATATGCCCCTTGAATTGAACGTAAAAACGGGCAATTTCCAGCGCTTGAAACTCGCGCTAAAGGGAAACACCAAAAAGGTAACTCTAGGGGTTCTACAGCGCGAATCGGGCGGAAATAAACCCTCACTAACGCAAATTGCCGAATGGCTAGAGTTCGGATGGGTTCAGCAAGTAACTCCGAAACAACATACTTTCTTCAATAAAAAGTATGGAATTTGGCGCGAAACGGGGGATGTTTTATTTCTACCGCCGCGCCCATTTTTTCGCAATCCGATAAAGGAAAAGCGCGAGGAACTGATGGCGCTAGCCAAGGAATTACTCAGGCGAGGATATACCCCCGAGCATGTAATTCTAGCGATGGCTAGAGACTTGCAAGCCGCCATGAAATCGGCTATCGCAAAAGGCGGCTCTGATTCTGAAGAATTCCCGAGACTGTCAAAAATGACGATGGCAATCAAGGCGCATAAAGCCGCGCAAGATGTAGGCAAGAAGGGCAGAAAAAAGCGCCGAGATTCTACGGGCTTTGCATTGTCTGATAGACCCTTTGCAAGCGATGGCGGAAGGGAAATTGCTAATCTAATCGCTTTTGAACTGAGGAACAAATGAGTTTGAATTTGCACCAAATCGTCAGGGGCGCGATTAATTACAAC
>JAEIGA010000739.1_pt1 | contig 48514 bp, 72 predicted proteins | sample 9270691 | NCBI WGS metagenome assembly JAEIGA01 (sample SAMN17057246, study PRJNA624740) | gut metagenome | biome: biome; isolation source: fecal sample | host: Bos grunniens | place: China: Xizang | collected 2019 | reverse complement strand
CTTGACTTGTAGGCAAATGTCGCAAAACGCTTGGACTCATTCACAGGGTCCTTGAAATCCTGAGTAGAGCATACTGCTCCCACAAGTGCGAAACGATGCTAGAATCGATGCAATTCTGCCGTTCTTGAAAATCTCTCAGAGTGTCGCTCACCGTTCTTATGAACGAATGAAGGCGAAATTCGAAGAAGAGAACAAACCCCAGCAACAGCAGCAGGAACCTCCAAAGCCTGCAGAACAGAAGCCACAGGAAGATGAAGCTCCGGCATGGTTCAAGGCATTTCAGCAGAACTATGAAAAGGACAAACAGGCTACCGAGCAGAAGTTCGCAAGTATGGCTACAGAGAAGGCCAATGAACGATTCATGGCAAGAGCTCACGCAGGACTGAAGGATGTCGATCCGAAGTTCTACAGAGACCTCAAGTCAAGAACTTTCACTAGCGATGAGGAGGTTGATGCTTATGTACAAGAGGTCAGCGGTGACTGGACCACCTTCTGTTCAGAGAAGAATATCAAGTCTATGGCTGATATGACTCCTCCAGGAGGACAGAGACAGGAACCGACCAAGCCTAACGAGGGTGTTCTTGCAAGAGCAGAGGCAAGAAAGGCAGAGGAAACCAAATCTGCAATTAGGGGTCTTGATTAATTCTGGAATAAGGCCCTTTAAAACCAATCAAATAAAGTAAGTCGCAAATGGAAGTAAAATTCTCACACACAGAAGCTCCTGCTCCGAAGCCAATCGTCTTCGAGCAGATCTTTGCTGAGAAGCCGGGCGGTGGTTTGCTTGCCAATCATCCTTTCGATGTAAAGGAAGGTATGGCTGTATATCTCAACGCAAACGGAAAGTATCAGGTGATCAAGGCTGCAATCATCTATGAGGATGCAGAGTCTGGAGCAACCACCATCAAGGTGAAGAAGGGCAGTGGAATCGTAGTCAACGACATCTTGGCTATTGGTAACAAGGCCGCAAAGGTCACTAAGGTGACTTCTACAGAATCAATCTATGACGTGCTCACAATTACACTCGGTGTAGCAGTAAAGGCCGGCAATGTCCTTTATCAGGCTAATGCAGTGGCTGATGGAACCACAACACAGGCAGCTCTCGCAGGTGTTCCTGTGTACCTTGTCGGTGATGATGTCCCTGCTAACTCAGGTGACTTCATGGTGAAGCTCGTTAATGGAGCAAACGTAAGAAAGGAGACAGCACCTGTCGCTGACGAGGTGGTGGCTCAGATGAAAGGAATCTCAAAAGTGTAGTGTAGTATGGGTACAATGAATAAACCACTGATGGACATCGACCAGCCTAGTCTTCAGGCCGAAGTCGATTCGTATGTTCCAGGCAATGGATTTGCCTGGAGACAGCTGTTCCCCCTTAGATACACTCCTAAGTTCGACCTCAAGGGAATCGAAGGCAAGGAGGGTATTCCTATCTCTGCAGACCGAGTAGCGTTTAACACAAAGGCACCTCTCAAGAGCAGAAAGACAATCGGTTCTTGGAGTGGTACTCTTGAGAAGATCGCTATCTCTAGAGAGAAGGACGAAATCGAAATCAATGAGTACAACGACCTCAAGGTTCTTGCAGCAGCCGCAGATACAGACAAGGCAGCTAAGCAGCATATCGTAGATATGATTTACGATGATGTTGAGTTCTGTAACAACGGTATGGATGCCAAGATTGAGCTCGATGCTATGCGTATCGCTTCTCATGGTATCAAGACCTACACTAAGGAGGTTGACGGAGAGAACGCAACTGAGGACATCATCAACTTCAATGTTCCGAAGGAGAACTTCCACGGAGCAAAGGTGAAGTGGTCAGATGCAGAGAATGCCGATGGTCTCGGTGACATCATGACAATGGTAAGAAGCCTCAAGAAGTCAGGCAAACGTGCTCCTGCATATATCTTCATGGAGCAGCAGGCTTTTGACTATCTGTGTGCTCAGACTAAGACAGCTAAGCGTCTTTTCACTGCAGCAGCTCTCAAGAACGACATGATTTTCACAGCAGAGCGAGTTTCGCTTGATAGCATTAACAGCTACCTTGCTAGCAAGACTATGCCGAAGATCGCTATTCTTGATACTTGGGTGACAATCCAGGACAAGGATGGTAAGGAGACTACAGTGAAGCCTTGGGCTGAGAACGTTGTAGTTTTCTCTCTCACAGCTCAGCTCGGTTGGACTTGGTACAAGACAGTTCCGAAGGTTCAGAATACTGAAGCTCTCCAGGCTTATGGTGCTTTCTACAAGACCACAAGATACTCAGAGCTTAACCCAATGCTTGAGGTGACAATGGCAGAGGCATACGTACAGCCGGCCCTTATCAACCGATCTAGCATGATGTTCCTCAATACCGAGAACACAGTTTGGGCTAACGGAGAAGTAGCAAAATCATAAGTAGTGTAGCTGTATGACCGTAAGAGAAGCCCTCCGTAATTCATTTCCGGTGCCAGTTAATGACCGCCTGCTTGATGTGATTGCCATATCAAGAGGACTTGTCATTGACAATGATTTCGACCCCTTCATAGCAACAAGCAAGGTGTTCGAACTTTGCAAGGCTGATGTGATAAGGAATATCGTCATGACTCCCAATATCTCAGAAGGAGGCGTGAGCATATCTTTCAGTGATAAGTCAGATATGATATCCCTTGCCAACAGTATCTACGGAAAGTACGGAGAGCCGCTCTTGGGTCGTGAGACTCCCACTGTCAAACCGCTTGACTGGTAATGGTAGACTTCAGACCTCATACTCTTGACCTTATTGTGACACACCCCGGATACTACGATGAAAAAGGTTCGTTCGTTGAAGGTGGACAGAATGTCACTCATGGTGTAAGATGCAGATACGAGCCTAACGGAAGGGCAAGGTCCATAGCTCTAGAGGATGGTTCCTTGTATATGTACTCGTATATGGTCTATCTGGACACAGACTGTCCGGAGATTTCATTTGGAGATGAAGTTGAATTGTTCGATCAGTCTGGCATCAGCAGAGGAAAGTTTACTGCACATGGATTCCACAGAGGACAGCTTAATTCAAAGTTATGGCTATAAGATGCACCACACCGATGTCCGAAATCCAGGAGTATATCAACAAGGCTATCGAAAGAGTTGACAAGGTTGTTGTACGCAATCTTCAAAGACTTGGAGAAGAAGCAGTTATATACGCAAGGAACAGGACTGGAGCAGAGAGCTGGTACGATCAGACAGGAAACTTAAGGTCGTCAGTCGGATATGTCATAGCAAGGGACGGAAACATCATCAGAAGGGGAGGATTCTCTCAGATTCTTGAAGGTGCAGAAGGTCCTACCGAAGGAAAGCAGTTCGCCAAGGAAATGGCAGATGCCTATCCTGGCAGCTATGTCCTCATAGTGGTAGCAGGTATGAACTACGCTTCCTATGTAGAGGAGATGGAGAACAAGGATGTTCTAGCTTCTTCATCCCTTTTCGTAGAAAGAGAACTACCGAAGATGATCAAGAGAATAGACGAACAGATAGGTAAGATTAAGAAATGATTCTGTCAGAGATAGATATTAAGGAGGCGTTCTTCGTCCTTGTTTCGGCGTCAGAGATACGAAATCTGATTAGCGGACAAATTTATCGTGACAGACGCCCAATCAATTCGAATGTTGAAGATGTTGTCATTTCCGTTCTTACCACAGGTGCAGGGCAGATTCAGCCTTTCATTATCAATATCAACGTCTATGTACCGGATGTCAAGAGAGGAAAGGAGTTCATATACGATGATCCAAGGTGCAAGTTCCTTATGAGGAAATGTCTTGATGTTCTCGAAGAGGGTGTTACTGTTCACTGTCTTGAAGAGTCAGAAAGAAAAGAGTTTGGCCTTAAATACAAGCTTGAGTCTCAGAAGCTGTACGAAGTTAACGGAGCAGATTTCCACGCAATCAATCATAAGATTCGTGTTGATGTATGTACAGAGTAAGTAATCAAAATAAGTAAGTTTCAACTATGGCAGTAATCGGTTGGGGAAAACCCACTATTGTGATTTCCAAACTTGACAATGAAGGAAATCCGACATCATGGACAGAGGTTCCTACACCTGCTGAAGACTCTACAACCCTCACTACCACTAAAGGCGACAAGACAGAGGCAAAGCTTGAAGGTGGTGCTAATGAGGATGTAAAGTACGGAAGAAACACATATGCACTTGCATACCAGATTAGAGTTGCAAAAGGTAAGGCTATGCCTTTTGATGCACTTGACGGTGTTGTTGAAGGTGAGTATGCTGTTGCTGTTCAGCCAGAGGACCCTGCAGTACCAGGTATCATGATGAAGAAATCTGTGGTATCGGCAGAAGATACGTATTCAGCAGCAGAAGGTGGTGCTATTATCTATACGCACGATGCTCTGCAGCCTAATGAAGGTTCTCAGGTGGAATGGGGAGTTATCACCATTCAGAGAGGCACTGACGGAAAGAGCATCCAGTCTGTTTCACAGGCTAAATAATAAGGCTATGCGGCAGGCTTAATTGCCGCACATGTGGAGATTGGCGTGAAATCCTCTCTCCGCTCCAATAAGACAAGACTATGGAGTCAAGAGATACATACTACGAACTTATAGATGCTGTCATAGAACGTCCTGTCCCTTTTTCTGTTGGAAAGGAACAGATGTTTCTCTATCCTGCAAGCTTAGGTAAGATGTATATTGTTGCTAAGATTCTTGACTCTCTGCACGTCAGCAATGATGCAATGGCCAATGATGCATATAGTGAGGCTGTCAGACTCTGCAAATACAAAAGAAATGACGCTATAAGGTTGATTGCATTTTACACCGTTAATACAAGAGAAGACCATTTCAATGCAGACCTCATTCAGAGCAGGTGTTCAGCCCTTTCTGTTCTTGATGACGATGAAATCGCTACGCTTCTTGTACTTGTTCTTACCAATGACAGTTCAGATAAATTCATAAAGGAATATGGCATTGATAAGGAAAGGCAGATTGTTCAGAAGATAGTAAGGCACAAGAGGGATAATGGTAATCTCTCTTTCGGTGGAAAGACCGTTTACGGCACTTTGATAGATTCCGTATGTGAACGATATGGATGGTCCTTTGAATACGTTGTCTGGGGAATATCATATACTAATCTTAGGATGATTACCGCAGATTCAGTGGTTTCTATGTACTTAAGTAAGGAAGATATGAAGAAGCTCCATATCTCTGCTGACAGGGAAGTTATTGATGCTTCGGATCCGAAGAATTTCGAACGAATCAAAGCAATGTTGGAGGAGTAGTGTATGGCAGGTCTTGAATTTCATGTTTCAGCAGAAAATAGGGATTTTCTCAACAAGCTTAATCAGGTGCAGAGCAAGGTATCTGAAACTACAAAGAAAGTTGAGAAAGAGGGCAACGAGATTGATGCTATCTTCAAGAAGATAGGAAAAGAGATGGCAGCTCTTGGTGCTGGATTCACAGCTACCAAACTCATTTCTGACATAGTAAGAGTACGAGGAGAATTCCAGCAGCTTGAAATAGCTATGGAGACAATGCTTGGAAGCCAGGAGAAGGCAACCGCATTGATGTCTCAGTTGACAGCTACAGCAGCAAAGACTCCGTTCGGTCTTACAGACATAGCACAAGGTGCCAAGCAGCTCCTTGCTTATGGTACAGCTTCAGAAGAAGTCAATGATACCCTTGTAAGGCTAGGAAACATAGCTTCCGGCCTGTCAATTCCTTTGAATGACCTCGTGTACCTTTACGGAACGACAATGACTCAGGGTCGTTTGTTTACGCAGGATTTGAGACAGTTCCAGGGTAGAGGTATTCCTTTGGCAGATGAACTAGCAAAGCAGTTCGGCGTTGCCAAGGATAAGGTAGGAGAACTTGTGACAGAAGGTAAGGTAGGTTTCCCGGAAGTAGAGAAGGCAATCCAATCTCTTACCAATGAAGGTGGTAAGTTCTATAACCTTATGGAGAAGCAGTCGGCATCCCTTACTGGTCAGATCAGTAACCTTGAAGATGCCTGGGATATGATGCTGAATGAGATTGGTACCAAGACGCAGGGTCTTGCATCTGGTGCTATTCAGGTAGCTTCTACTCTCATAGAAAACTACGAAAAGGTAGGTCGCATTCTTCTTGAGATAGCCGGTACATACGGAACATATAAGGCTGCTTTAGCTGCAGGAACTGTTGTTCAGAAGGTGAACAATATGATTATGGAAAGAGCTGCTGTTTCAATTGCACTGGCAGCTCAGCAGCATCATAACCTTACCATACAGCAGGCAAAGTCCATAGCAATGACAAAGCTTCTCACAGAGGCAAAGAAGAAGCTCCTTGCCACCATGAAAGGCTTCGGAAAGGCTCTGACCAATCCTTATGTTCTTGCGGCGGCGGCAGTAGCTGCACTTGGTTTCGGTATCTATAAGCTTGTCACATATCAGACAGAAGCTGAGAAGGCTCAGAAGAGATTGAACGACGCATTCTCTGAGGCATCGGCTTCCGCAGGATCAGAGATAAAGAAGCTTGACGAACTTAAGGGAAGGCTCTCTGCTGCCAAGAAAGGTTCTGCCGAATACTACGAAATCAAGGATGAGATTGTAAAGAATTTCGGCAAGTACGATTCAACTCTCGCTGACGAAATTGAGAGAGTTGGAGACCTTTCCACAAAGTATGATGAGCTTACCACTGCCATTCAGAACTCGGCTAATGCCAGGATGTACGATAAGTATGTTGAGGCTGAGACAGAGGTGTATGATGCTAATGTTACAGAAAAACTCAAGAAACTGCGTGAAGCTCTTTATGGTGAAGGAAATTTAAGTACAGAAGAGGCAGCACGTACTTACTCAAAGATTTGGAAGAACATATTCCAGGGAGAAGCTTTAGATGATGAAACTCAAAGAATAATAGACGATTTTGAAGAGATAAAATACGTTTCTACTGGTTACGGTACCTCTATGAGCTATAATGTTAATGCTGTTCAAGGCTATATAGATGGTCTTAAGCAGTTAAACACACAGCAGGATCAGTTCATAGACAATGCCAGAGAGATGTTCGGTTTCGGAGCAGATACCTCTGACTTTAACAAAGGTCTCAAGAATCTCACTGAGAAGCAGTTGAATCAGACCAAGAAGGAGCTTGAAGATGTGCTCAATAAGTTCAAGGAGACAGGAGGAGAACAGTCGTATTCTCTTGTTTCCGGTGAGGCTATCACATTTGCTACTGAGCAGCAGATTAACGATGCTATCAACAATGTAGATGCTTATCTTGAAAAGATTAAGGCTGCAAGAGATAAAGATAAGCCTAAAGATGAACCGGAAGAAGATGCCATTAAGAAAGCAAAGAAAGCCGAGGAAAAGGTTAAGGAGGATCTGGGTAAGGCAGAGTTAGACCTTAGCAAGGCTCAGACTGAAGATGAACTCAAACTCATAGAGCTTGAGCGTAATGCAAAGATTAATGCTCTGAAAGAGGAGCTTGAAGCATACAAGGCCATCTATAAGGCTGCAGGAAAAGACACAAAACTCCTGGAGGAGCAGTTTGCAAGGATGATTGAGATCGAGCAGCAGATGGCAGACATCGACATCAAAGAAGCAAACGAAAAGAAGTCAGAAAAGACAAAGGAGGAGCTTGATGAACTCCTTAAGGAATTCGAATCATATCAGCAGGCTGTCACTCGTATAGAGAAGGAGTATGAGGATAAGAGGAGAAAGATGTATGATGATAAGAATGCATTTAAAGCTGGCTTCGGAGAAGATAATATCGCAGAGCTTGAGAGAAAGAAGAAAGAGGCTATAGAGGATATAGCTGAAACTTACGCAGGCAAGTCTGAGGCTTTCGAAAAGTGGGCTGACTCACTGTCGTCAATAGCTATTGATAAGCTCAAAGAAATGCTAGCTCTTGCTAAAGCACAACTTCAGATTTTAAAGAATACAGAAGGTGCTGACGAGCTTGAGATTGCAAATGTAGAGGCAGCCATATCTAGTGTGGAATCTGCTATAAGTGATACTGATGATACTACAGGAAAAAGCACGGCCAACTGGACAGAACTCAATAAGTCTTTGGCCGAATGCGCAGACTCATTTAGTGAACTAGGTGGAATGATTCCTGGACTTACAGGAGCAATTCTTTCTGGTGTTGGACAAGTTGCTTCTGCAGCTGTAGGGGTAGCAAATGGTATTAATGCTATTGGAAAAGCTGCTAGTGCTGCAGAAAAGGCTAGCGCTGTTCTTGCTGTTATATCTGCTGTCATAAGAGTTGTTGACTACTTCACAAATATTGCAGAAAAGAACGAAGAGGCTAACAAAAGAGCAGCAGAAGCTGCCGCAAACTATGCTGAAGCTCTGAATGATATAAGTGAGGCAGCTAGTGTAGATAAGCAAGATACCATATTTGGAAAGAATGTTCTAGGTGAACTCATTGCCAATACAGAAAAAGCAAAGAATAACCTCTATGAGATTGATGAACTCCTTAAGAAAGGAGTTGTCATTATGGAGTCTCTTGATAAGATTGACCCATCTTTCATTAGTTTCAGTAAGCCTGGTGTAGATGAGTCAGTTTTTGAGTATAACGATTTTCTTCTTGAGCAAACTGCTGATGGTAAAATCTACGGAACCAAGCTAGCTTCTGATATGAGAACTGGATGGCAGCAGTTCTGGAATATGGATAAGAATCAATCAGTCTTCGATCTTTCTTCATTGATGAACGATGGTTTAGGCTTTAGTATTACTGATTGGATAAATGAAGACAAATTCAAAGAATTCGAATCATGGTATGAGCAATGGGGTGAAGGTCTTTCTGATGAGAACAAGGCAATAGCAGAGCAGATTCTTCAAGATTGGCAGGACTATCAGGAAGCTATGGAGCAGATTAAGGAAAATGTAAAGTCGTTTTTCTCAACAGTATCTTCTTCTGTAGTTGAAAGCATGCTTGATGACTGGCTTGCTACAGGTAATGCAATAGCAGATGCAACTGCACTTGTCGGTGAATATTCTAAAGCTCTTGCTAAAGCTGCTGCTGAGAAATTTCTTCTTGAAAAAGTATTCTCTACTGCTGAGCAGGACATGCTTGACCTTATGATGAGAGGTGATATGGAAGGAGCTGTTGCTCTCATCAAAAGTCTTGTCGAAGAGGCAAATGTATATGCTCCGGAAATAGCAAAGATATTCGAAGCTATAAACGAAGCTTCCGCAGGAGCTCTTGAAAATACTTCTGAAAAGTCTTCAGAAAGAGAAGCCTACAAGAAAGAAGGCATCACAGCTTCACAGGAAAGCGTTGATAAGGTTGACGCAAGGCTGACTACTATGCAGGGTCATACTTATTCTATAAGCGAATCGTGCAAGATGACTGCTAATTACAGTTCACAGATGGTTTCAAGACTTATATCTATCGAAAGGAATACATCCCATCTTGCTGATATTTCAGAACGCATAAAGAACTTAAGCAGTGATATAGAGGATATTAAGAACAAGGGAATACCAATGCTATGATAACAGGAAAGGTGATAATAAATGATGTTGATGTTAAGTCAACCTACGGTGCCTATGTGATTGAAGGAGGCTTCGTTGATATTCCTAGTATCCCAGATATGAAAGAGCCGGCCATCAACGACTGGTATGAATACGATGGTGTAGAAGCCGATCTTGAATCTCCTTGCTGTGAACCTTTGATTCATACAGTAGTTTTCATGATGAATGGAGAGCTTGATGCTCTTGATTCATTTATGAAGCTGATAAAGTCAGATAGGTTTGTTTCTTTCTATATGGTTGACATCGCAAGACAGCTAAATGTTAGGATCGTTTCTGCCATTGCTGAAGGCATAGCCATTGGACTGTATAGAATTACAGTTGTTTTATCTGAGGATAATCCACTTGAAAATGTTGAATACATTGCTCCGGAGAATAAGAAAACGCCAACAGGATTGACTATAGATGGAAATGACATAAGTATGTATGGTATGTCGATAGTTGATTCTCTTGATTGGCTTTACCCTGGTGTTGATATCAAGGAGAATCTTCTTCACTCGTCTCAGTATGATAACGGTGAATCGCACTATACTGGTAATGACATGGATGTAACTGGAGATGAAGTCAATGATATGCCAGTTACTTGTAATGCTAATGATATTGAAATCAGTGCAATAATGACATCAAAATCTTTCAATCAGTTTTGGGTTAAAAGAAACGCATTGGCTTTGGATTTGTTTAGGCCGAACGAAAGAGTCATTGCATACAAAGGAGTCTCGAAGAAGGCTTACTACAAAAGTTGCAGATCTAGCTCATTTATGTATAGTGGCAAGATATGGTGGAAGTTTAAACTTAGTTTTGGATACTTAGGAGGAGAGTAGGATGGTCACTATTTATGATATAAATGGAAATATACTTCTTGAGATTGATGTTAATGACACCTCTAGCTCATATAGGTCTATTGATGGAAGACACGAGCTTACTCTAAAGTATTCTTTAAGCAATCCCACAGAGATTCCTATTGGTTCTTGGTGTCTTTTCCAGAATGAAAGATTTGAGCTGATGTCTCACCAAGATGTAAAGATGAAGCATAGCAAGCATTACGAATATACTCTTGTTATGAAAGGAAGCTATGGTTTGCTTTCTCGCTTCAAGGTAAGGAACATCATTGACGGAAGACTGAAGTTCGATATGGTTGCTAAGCCTAGTGAGCTTTTGCAGCTTGTTATTTCCAATCTTAATGAAAGGGATGGTGGATGGTCTATTGGAGAATGTATTGAAGCTGATGAAAAACTGATATCGTTCAATCATACCTATTGTGATGATGCCCTTAATTCTATAGCGAGCGAATTCGACACGGAGTTTGATGTTATAGGAAAGCAGATTTCATTAAAGAAGGTAGAATACAATAAAGATAATCCTTTAAAGCTTGCTTACGGCAAGGGTAATGGATTGAAGCCAGGTGTAGGCAGAACCAACTATGAAGATGGTCTGCCTGCTGTTACTATGTTTGTTCAAGGTGGCAGCAGGAATATTTCCTATAAAGATTATGGGGCAATAGAGCTACACTTGCCAAAGTCTTATACATTCAGATTTGACGGAGAAAAGTTCGAAGGAGAAGAAGGCTATGATATAGAAAAAGCAAGAGAATTTGCAACTGACCATCTTGGAAGTTGTGTTTCCATTCTTAATGGTAAGATAGGAAGAGAGGACAGCATTGATCTGTCTGAAATTTATCCTAGCAGAGTTGGTCATGTAAGCAAAGTTGTATTCCAATATAAGAATCTGTCTTATCCTGATCCGGATCCGTCTTGGACAGAAGAACAGTGGAATGATGTTCAGGTAGACATATTCGATAACAGCATTCCAGAAGATCTTGACTTCAACGATTGTCTGATGGAAAACAACGAGCCGCTTGTTGTTGCTTTTCAGTCAGGAGAACTTGCTGGAAGAGATTTCGATGCGACATTCGTCAAGAATGTTAATGTTTTTGAACTAAAGAAGCAGGAGTATAGTGGACAGCCTATGCCACAGGGTGTATTTGTTCCGAAGGTAGGAGACTCTTATGCTGTTTTTAACGTGTCTTTACCTCCTTCTTATGTTTCGGACATACAAACACATTCTGGAGCTGAGTTTGATGCTTTAAGGGCTGCAACAAAGGTCCTTTACGAAAAGTCTGACCCTCGCTTTACTTTTAGTGGAGAGATTGATGAAATATGGTCTAAGAAGAACTGGGAAAACATAGGTGGCAAGCTTAAGATAGGTGGATACGTAAGCTTTATCAACGAAGAGATTACCACTGATGGTCCTGTGCTGGTTAGAATAGTTGGCATTACTCAGAATGTTAACAATCCTCACTGCCCTAAGATTCAGCTTTCTAATGTAACTCACAAAGGCTCAGTTTCCTCACGCATTTCTAAGATAGAGGATAATGAAGCTCATGTAGAGGAATTGCATGAAGAAGCAAGGATGTTCACAAAGAGAAGATTCGCAGATGCTCAGAGAGCTATTAAACTTCTTGAGGCAGCATTCGGAGAAGGATTCGAGGAGTCCATCAAGCCTGTTACAGTTCATACTATGATGATGCTTGTTGGTGACGAGTCCCTTCAGTTTGCATTTGTCAGGTCTGTTGATTCTGACGATACCGTTCCCCATTTGGAATACTTCGATGCAAGTACTAAAACCTTCAAGTGCGGTGCCGGAATTATCAAGCATTACACACTTGATGTGAATGAGGTTAGAAGCAAGTTCGATCAGAAGTATCACTACTGGAATATGCCTGGCTTTGAGTCGGCTGTTCTCGATAATGCTTCTAAGGAATACTATGTTTATGCAGTTGTCAACTCTGAGAAAGATGAAGATAATGAATTCAGGCTTGAGGAGTTACCAGTAGGAATCAAGGATAGGCTTGATACGGAGAAAAGATATTATCTGCTTCTTGGGCTACTATTGGCAGAGTATGAAGGAAGCAGAGATTTTATGCCTCTCTACGGATTCACTCAGATACTCCCAGGCCAGATAACCACTGATGTCATTCGCTCCGCTGACGGACTGACTTACTTCGATCTTGCGAATAGCGAAATCGGAGGAAGGATTGTCTTTAAGAACAACGGACAGGACACTGACTTGGAAACATATGTAGATGAGTTGGACAAGCACTTGCTCGGCCTTCAGAATCAGATTGACGGTGCTATTGAGACTTGGTTCTATGATGCAGACCCTCCTACGCTTCAGAATGAGCCTGCTTTTGGATGGGATGGAGAAGCAAAGGCAGCACACGTAGGAGACCTCTACTACAGTGGAAAGGGAAATGCATTCAGATTCCAGAAGGATTCAAACGGCTACTATTGGAAGCAGATTGAAGACGAGGACATATCAAAGGCCCTTGGAAATGCTCAAGCAGCCCTTGCAGCGGCAGAAGAAGCGGAAAAGGCGGCTACTGAAGCAAAGGCCGAGGCTGACTCAGCCAAGGCAAGGATTGACAATATGATGAAGGATGGCGTTTTCGACCAATCTGAAAAGAGAGAGTTGCAGACAGAGCTTGAAAGAATAAAGTCAGAGTACAACGAGATATACGCCAATGCCGAGAAATACTCATTGGGAAGCGGACAAGCCTATCAAGACTATCTAGATGCATACGAGAATTATAAAAGTGCCATAAATTCCATATTGAACAGCTTGGCTACTAAGGAAAGTGTGCAGACGATTGGTTTTGCCTCTATTCAACAGACATACTACCAAAATCTCCCAATCATTTTGCAAGCCATTGTAAGCAAGGCTAAGGAGATTGCCGATGCCGCCAAGTCTGCCGCTGATTCAGCTGCATCCAAAGCAGATGCAGCCGCTAGGGCAGCAACGGAAGCTGCTACTATTGCTACAGCCGCAAAGGAGGATGCAGAAGCGGCCATTGATGCCGCTAATGCCGTTGTAGGAAAGATTGACGGAGACAGCTACCTGACAGAAATAGAGAAGCAGTCCATAAGAAGGATAATGGCTGAGATTACTGAATGCAAGGAGGAGCTTGTCAAGGAGAACGCCACAATCGTATTGACCTTTACTGGCAATGCTTGGTACAAGGTGCAGAAGAATAGCAGGGCCGAGTGGACGGATTCAAGCGGAAAAGCTCATTCCGAGTCTCAGTATTCATACGAGGGCTTCTATAGCTCAAATATGCACACCGCTAATGGAACTACGATAGCTAAGATTTCTGTAAGCAGCCTGTCGAGAGCCTTTTCGCTAGGAGTTGGTTATGTCTCTGACGCCGAGCCCAGCTATGACTATCTGACAATAAGTGCCAAGGGTACTGCCGTCAACACCTCCAACACTACCAACAACACCACAAGCGAGAGTGCAGGAGGTAGTACATACAACAGGCCGGAAACGTATTTCAAGAAATCCTATAGTATGACCTCCATCCTTGCGTCTAGCAGAAGGTATGTAGAAGTCGGTTACAAGAAGAATGCGAACACGGATGCAGGAACAGACTCAGGCTACTTTAGGATAGAGAATGACCATTATGTGGATTCCATAGGCAATATCCACGTTGTAGAGCTGAACGGTTCGTTCCATAGGTATTACCTTATGCTGATGCAGGCTGGGTACACCACGATAGCGAATGAACTGGCAACAAAGCTTCAGAGCATCATCAGTCTGCTGAAGGATGCTAACGTATGGGAGATTGGAACGTATGAGCTGCCAAGCGGTTCGACATTCAGAACAAGCCTTAACACGGCATTGACGGATTATTATGTAATCCTAGCCGCTTGTGGGTTCAATGTGATGGACTCGAAGATTAAGGACTTGGACTACCTTACCAATGCTATGAAGAATGGAACGACCATCATAGATGGCGGACTAGTTATGTCCTCCCTTGTGGCCGTAGGTGATACTGAAAACGTGGAGCAGACTGACGTTGATGCCTTTATGAATGGCAGCAACTTCTGCAAGGACACGACTCACGGTAAGCTCATCCACGCTATGGGAATCCCAAAATCTGTTACTGTAAGCGGAACGGAGTACACCGATCTTGAGAGAAGGTCTAAGGCTGCTAATACAAGGATATACGAGGATGGTACTATCATATCTCAGAACGCTGAATTGAACGAAGGATGCGTCATCGGAGGCACAGTGAAAGTGACAGCCAATGGAATAGAGGTTGATAATCCTAACGCTTGGGGAAAGCTGACTATTTCTGACAGTCTGGGACTGGTGAGAAATGATGGTAATTTGGAAGTGCAGATAGGCGGCTCTTGTAGTGGAGCAGGAATTAACATATCCAATGGAACTCCTGTACACCCTGTATGCTATGGACGCAATTCTACAGAATATGTCTGTGCCACTTTTGCCACTACCCCCGGAAAAAGAGCGATTGACATCTTTGACGGAATGATAGGCGGAATGAGGCCGAATACCGCTTCAAAGTCAGCTGGAACTACCTTGACCAACCTAGACCATACGTGCTTCGTTAGCAGCGGACCTATCTATCTGCCGAATGACCCGCAGATTGGCCAAAATTATAGGATAATACATACGTCAGCCAGCAGTATGATGATTTATCTGGGAAGGTCAGACTATAGCAGCGATTTCAAGAACATTGGAGGTCAGACCTTGACAACCAGCTACATTTTGTCTACCAAGATTGAGATGATAGAACTCATATACGATGGAAGCAACTGGTGGTATATGACATCAAGAAACGATTAAGCCTTATGGCGAAAGCAGATATAGAAAGCTATGGAAAAGATAAGAAAAGGCAATGACATTGAGATTCAGTGGGCCATCTATGCCGGACAAGGCATAAACGAAGCCCCATACGACCTCAGCGGAAGGAATCTCACACTCTACCTCAGAAATCAGTTCGGAAGAACGGAGGTATATGACTTCAAGGCAGAGAGACACGTCCTCAGCTTCTCCTTCTACGGAAAGGACCAGAAGCATACGGGAACATACTCAATCGAGCTTGTAGAGAACGAAGGAAGAGAGGGAATGCACACCGTTGACGAGTGTGACGCATTCACTCTAGTGAACCACTCCTGCCAGACTGGAGGAGAATCGGAAGGAAGGGTTGAGTGCATCCATCTTCAGTTCAGATCGCATATGTCGGTTGGATTCCCTTCATCGGGAGGAGGCTCTGACATCGTGGTGGACAATGTACTCTCTGAGACTTCTGAGAACCCTGTGCAGAACAAGGTAGTCACTCAGGCCATAAACGGACTGAAGGATTCGGTAAAGGCACTCTCTCAGTCGGTTGAAGAACTCGGAGAGAAGGTGGAAGGCTATGACGAGGCCATAGCGGATGCCATCTCCAAGTCGAACAACGCAGTAGAGGCAGTACAGACTATGACCGCTCAGATTGAGGAAATATCAGAGTATGTAGGTACTCTCTCAGACAAGGTGGACAACCTTGAGAACGGAGAAATCAGTTGGACGGATGTCCAGTAGTATAGTGTTTAACAACTAAATTTCAAGCAAATGGCAAAATTCTTTAGAGGCCCTTATGCTTCGTATGTGCAGTCACTCCACGGAGAAGGCATATACTTCGCAACCGACAAGGGCATTATCAAGATGAACGGCAAGGACTACATCGGTCCGCTTGCCGAGTCAACAGCCGTTAAGAATATCGCTCTTAACGCTGACGGTGACAAGTTCATCGTCACATTCCTTGATGGCACTACCTCAGAGATTGAGGCAGCGTCAAGCGAATACGAGTCTGCTATTGCGGACAAGGACCTCACCACTCCTAACGCAGTGGGCGGTATCGCAAAGGGAACAAAGGTTTCAGCACTCGAAGGAAAGACATTCAGCGAGATGTTCGATGAACTCCTCTTCCCTACAGTGAACCCTACTTACACCGCTCCTTCGGCAAGCATAGCGTGGAAGAACTACGCAACAACTCAGGAAGTAGGTTCTGCTGGTCCTACATCAGCCAACTTCACTACAGGCTACAACGCAGGTGCAATCAACCTCAATGGCGTGAAGCAGGCTAACCGAGGTGGTTCTCACGACACAGCAAACTCCTTCATCTATGTGAACGGAGATGCTGACGACAAGACTCTCCCTGCGACACTCGCTCTTGGCTCTACCAAGTTCAAGTACCGTGCAGCTTACAATGAAGGTCCTCAGCCTAAGAACAACAAGGGTGGAGACTACGGCTCTCCTCTTGCTGCAGGCACAGTGGATTCGTCTGAGATTTCAGTGAACGGAACACTCCCTTGGTATGCATCAACCGCTACCGCAGGAACACTCACTAAGCAGTCACTTGTGGCTTGGAACGCAACCGCAGGTGCAATGTCTTCTGGCGAGTTCACAGTTCAGCCTCACACAGCAGCTGCCCCTCAGATGTTCAAGACTCCGAGAAAGGCATCTTCACTTCAGATGTACAACACCGTAGCAAAGGCATTCGAGACAGTGGCACTCAGCGACTGGACTGAGACTTCTGCTGAGGAGACAGTCAACGGATACAAGCAGACATACTACACCTACTCATACAAGGGTGATGCTCGTGGATCAGTAAAGCTAATCGTTAAATTCTAAGAGCTATGGCAAGAAATAAAGGAACATTTCAGTTTGCGGCCAATTTTGAGGTGAAGGCCGCTGCCGCCCTTGACCCAAGAGTAATGGTGGCAACCAAGGCCGAACTCATCGCAAAGGAGACTTGGCCTTATGACGGAGATACAATCTACCTCTACAAGGGCATTCTCGTTTCTGTTCAGGAGGAGAATGCCATCTATATGCTCGTTGACACTGACAAGATTCTCTCTACCGACTACAGCGGATGGCTTCGCGTGGATGCGGGCAACGCAGAGCAGGTAGAGGTCGTTGACAACCTCACTTCGGATGCAACCGACAAGGCACTCTCTGCAAAGCAGGGTAAGGTGCTGATGGGTGAGATTGACGGAGTGAAGGCGAAGCTCGTCAACATCTACACATACAAGGGAAGCAAGGAGAAGTATGCAGACCTTCCTACTGATGCGGTAGCCGGAGATGTATGGAATGTGGCAGAGGCTCACGAAGGACATCCTGCCGGAACAAACTACGCTTGGACTGGCTCTGCTTGGGATGCCCTTGCTGGAAGCATCGACCTCTCTAACTACTACAACAAGACTGAGGTGGAAGGTGCTATCGCGGCTGAGAGCGCACTCCGTGTGGCTGAGGAGCAGAGACTCGAAGGTCTTATCGGTGCTAATGCCACTCTCGCTCAGGAGGCTAAGAATCTCGCTACCGACAACAAGTCTGCCCTTGACTCACTCTCTGTATCCGTAGGCAACATCAACCTCGTTCTCAACGGAAACGATGATGACACCGATGACATCCCTAACCAGCTTGGTCTTGTAGGCCGTCTCGAAGCTGTGGAAGGACTCATCGGTCAGCCTTCTGACGATGACAAGACTCAGACAATGCTCTCACGTTTGAATGCATTGGAGGAGCTTGTTACAGGTGGCGAAGGTGGAGAAGGCGAAGGTGACCAGACACTCCTTCAGAAGGTCAATCAGAACACTCTTGACATTGCGGCTCTTGAGGACACCGTATATGGTGAGGACAAGAAGAGCGGTCTTGTGAAGGCTATAGAAGTCCTTAACGGAGCATCTACCGTAGAGGGCTCAGTAGACTACAAGATTGAGCAGGCATTCAAGTGGGAGGAAGTACAGTAATAAACAACGGAGGGTGCTTCGGCACTCTCCACTAAAACAATAACAGACTATGGCAAAAATGTTCGTACATTACAGCAAGACCAAGGCCGAGTTCATCGCAGCAGGCTTGGCAACGACTTACAACAACAACATCGTCTTCATCAAGGGAGACGCAAACGGCAACGGATCGTGCATCTACACTCACGGCACATACTTCGCCAACTTCAACGAGTTCCTTGCAGCAGTGAACTATGTGAAGGGAGTGAAGGTAGGTGATGCTCAGTATAATGCAAACGCAGGTGGCGGTTACATCCCATTTGCCTCGGCAGACAACTCTACCGTTGCTCTCAATGTGGAGAACGGCACAATCACAGTAGGTCTCGCAGAGGCTTTCGTGACCAAGGTGAACAGCACCGCAACCAACCTCGGAACAAAGGAAGATGCGGCTAACTCTGAGGGTTCTGCATTTGCAAGAATCGCAAACCTCGCTCAGTTGGTGGCAGACCTTACAGGCGGTTCAGTAGACTCTATCGAGGGTCAGATTACTAAGGCCATCGATGCTCTCCGCACAGAGATTGCAGGAGACCTCAGCGACACTACAGATGCCAAGACACTCGCAGCCATCAACGATGAGCTGAATGGCATTGACAAGGCGATTGAAGACCTTGGCAAGAATCACGATGACCTTGAGAAAAGAGTAAAGGCCGTAGAGGATGACTACCTCAAGGGTGCAGACAAGACCGAGCTTGCGAACCGCATCACAAACGAGGCTCCTGTTACAATGACAGAGGCTGCCGGAAGCGGTGACATCCTCAAGACCTATACCTTCACACAGAACGGCAAGGCTATCGGTACAATCAACCTCGCCAAGGAGCTTGTTGTGACAGGTGGTGACATCGTGGAGATTGACGGAGTGAAGAACCTCCAGTTGACTATCGCTAATCAGACTACCCCAGTCAACATCCCAGTAAACGAGCTTGTTGATGTATATACAGTAGAGGCGAATGCCAATAAGGTTCAGGTTGCAATCAGCAATGCCAATGTAATTTCAGCAACAATCGTACAAGATGCTATCACTTCAGTAGAGCTCGCTGAAAATGCTGTGACTGCTGAAAACATCGTTGATGCTCAAGTTACAAAGGCGAAACTTGAGGCATCTGTTCAGGCATCTCTCGGAAAGGCTGACACAGCTTACCAGAAGCCTTCAGCTGGCATCCCTGCTACTGACCTTGACTCTGACACTCAGACAAAGATTACTCGTGCAGGTAGTGCTATCACAACTATCAGCAACGGAAATCACATCTCGTCTAATGTCAATCCAAACGGAACAGCTTCTATAGGAGTTGTTACCGCAGATGAGATAAGCGGTTCAAGCTCTATTCCGACTGACAATGCGGTCAAGACCTACGTTGACGCTCAGTGGGAGTGGGAGGAGCTTTAATCCTCAGTTAGTGTAGTGTATCGGGGGTGGGAGTCACTCTCACCCCTATTTTTAAAAGGAAATGATATGGCAATAGATAAGAAACTTATTCATTTCGGCAAGTTGGCTGACTTCGAGACTCAGCTGACTGCAGGAAATATCTTGGACAGAAGCATCGTCTTCATCCAAGATGCCAAGAAGATATGGACTCACGGCACTTACTACGATTGCAGTGAGGGAGGTGCAACCGGAGATGAGATCTGGTATGTGGATGATACAAATGGCAAACTTATTACCGATTTTGATACTGAAGTTCTTGCTGAGTTACAAGCAATAAGAGTGCGTACAAATAGCATAAGTGCTTACAATGGAAATGAGTACACCACAGGAGAACAAGGCCAAGTTTTAACTGCCGATGGTAACGGAAATATGCAGTGGAGTGATTTGCCTGAAAATGTGTACATCACTGACTTTACCGTTCAAAACCTTCTTGACCTGCACGGAGGATATATTGAGGAATTGCATATCAACGGACAGGCGTTGATGAATGCCATCTATGACAGGAAAAACATATTTGTGCGTTATGAAGGAGACACAGTAGGCGGCTACGACATCCTTCTTGGCGAGGTTAGTGATAGTGAGATGTATTTCTCCGTCTATTCTCATTTCGGCTTTGTCTTTTTTTGCGAAGCGGTTGAAGACATAATCACTTCTATCCACTTTGGAGATCTTACGGGTGAGAAGGTTGAGCGGACGCAAACTGGTGACTTGACCCACATCGCAGTTGCCAATGCCTTGCAAACGGCAGATGGCTATACTTATGCAGTGCCTGACTCTGCCACCGGAGACGAGGATGATGTTCTGCTTTCTCGCAGTACCGTAAAGACCATCAACGGAGAGTCTATTCTTGGAGAAGGAGACATCACTATCGAGGGAGGTGAATCTTCTCAGCCTATGGTGTCTACTACTTGGGAAGAACTGAAAGAAATGAGAGACAGTGCAAGTCTTGTTGCGGGAACTTGGTATAGAATCACTGATTATGTTACCACTACCTCGCAATCAGGAACAAGATCATTGGAGCATCCTTTTGATGTCGTTGTCCTTGCCACAGGTGCTGATACTCTTTCTGAAGAGGCTAGAGCAGCAAGGCACGAGGGAGACATTTCTATATCTGTGAGCCTAATGGGTATGAACTTCTTTTATAAAGGAGTGTTAACTGTAGATGGCGTAGAATGGTTTGAATTTGAGAATCCAGAGGCTGGTTCTATAGTCTCGTCTTCTGCTACTCCTGCGATAGGAGATATAGTTTATCCTTACTTTGACGGTATGGTTGCTACTGAGGAGGCTTATCCGATAGAATCGGTAAGCGAAAGCGAGAACGAATACTTCTTGAACAACAATGCCAACCTTGATGCTTGGAAGATATGGTATTGCCTTGACAATGACAAGGTGAGATTTCCTTGGGCAGTAGCAAAGACCAAGAAAAGCATCGTAGTGCAGATGGATGAAGCAGCATTGTTAACCGCTGAATATAACGGTACTTACGAATACGAGGGTGTAATGTATTATAGGTGGGTTGTCTTTTTCTCAGGAATGAATGTGTTGTTCTTGACGGTTTCAGATAACCCTAAAGCGGGAGACACAACAAGCTTTTATGGGGTAATAGAAATGGATATGTTCCTTCCTTATCCTATGCCTATTGTGTCGGTCAATGATCCATCGGAAAACGAGGGCTTTGGCGTTATCTACCGTATGATAGACGAGCAAAACAATGATATACCATATGACTTCAAGAATATTCAGTTTGTAAGAAAGGTTACGCTTGGAAAGTTGGATTTGGAGAATGGTACTGATGAGTTTGTCTTTACTTTTAATTCATTTGATAAAAATATTGGCAGAAGCTCTGACCTCAGTTTTAATATATCATTATGCGGACACAATACTATTAAGAGTTCACTGACAGGATTGAACGACATTGTGTTTTTAAGTGAAAGCACATCAATTGTTAGCTGCAACTCCAACACCTTTGGGCATAACTGCTACTCCAACACCTTCGGGTATGGCTGCTACTCCAACACCTTCGGGTATGGCTGCTACTCCAATACCTTTGGGGATAACTGCAGCTCCAACACCTTTGGGGATGGCTGCTACTCCAACACCTTCGGGTATGGCTGCTACTCCAACACCTTTGGGGATAACTGCGACTCCAACACCTTTGGGGATAGCTGCGACTACATCACCTTTGGGGATACCTGCTACTCCAACACCTTCGGGTATGGCTGCAGCTCCAACACCTTTGGGAATTACTGCTACTCCAATACCTTTGGGGATAACTGCAGCTCCAACACCTTTGGGGATAACTGCGACTACATCACCTTTGGGGAGTCTGCAGATGCACTTGTCTCTTATGTTATGTATTATACTCTTGCTAATAGTGTAAAAAACAAGTTCCTCTCTGTCGAAGGAAACCGCAGCTATGAAACAAAGGTTGCATACAATAGCATTGGCGAATTGAAGATGTATTGCGAGGCGGATTTGGCAGATTAATGAACTTAACATATTTATTATGGAAAAGATTACTGATATACACGAACTAATTAAGCAGAAAGGAGACTCATTGCGTGGCAACATTCTTATTGAGAAGATTGTAAGAAGTCAGACTGGAAAGCCATTGGATTATTGGCTCAGGAAGACAAACGAAGAGGTAGAGCATACCTCTCCAGTCTACGAGCCAACGATAGAGGACATCCGCAAGAGGAAGAGCGATGAGATACTTCGCTACGATTCTTCGGATGATGTCAACGCCTTCTATATGCAGGGTCAGCGAATGTGGCTTGATAAGGCAACGAGAGCCGGACTGATGCTCAGACTGCAAGCAGAGCAGGCAATGGGTAAGGAAAGCACGACACTATGGTACGGCAATCATCAGTTTGATCTGCCGATGGCGAATGCCTTTCAGATGCTCTATGCGTTGGAGGTATATGCATCGGCTTGTTACGACAACACTCAGAGGCACATTGCCAATGTATCGTTGTTGGAGAGCAAGGAGGAGATTGAAGCCTATGACTATAGGTCTGGCTATCCAGAGAAATTGGAGTTTTAACAACAAGCTCCTCATTTCGGTGGGGAGCATAGACTTAACTTATAGAAATGGAATGGTATAATGTAGTGATAGGCATCATAGCTGCCATCGGAGGAGTGGGTGGAATCATAGCCATCTACAAGGCTCGTCCAGAGAAGGAGGGCATCGTTGTGAAGAATATGCGAGAGATGCTTGACGAGGCTCATCGGTTGTATGATGAAATGAAGTCCGAGCGGAATGAGGTTCGTAAGGAGTTTGACGAGTACAAGGATAAGACAGACAAGCGTTTCGAGAAGTTGGAGACGAAGTTGGACAAGACCGAGGGTACTGTAACGGTGCTTGAGGGAGTCATCAACCGAGGTTACGGATGCCGTTATCCCGACAATCCCAGTGAATGCCCTGTCATCAGGGAGTACGAAAGGATTAACTGCAAGGAGTGTCCTGCACAGTTTGACGAGAAGTGATATGGGGAAGGCTATATTTGAGACGAATGACAAGCAGTTGATTCCGTTGGATGACATCCAGCATATCAACGGAAGGTACAATGATGCGTTAAAGGATGGTTGTCAGACCTTGACGATCTTGTACAAGGATGGTCTGAAGGTGACTATTCCTGCAACGGAGTACGACAGGTTGTATAAATGTTGGGAGGCTAGGAGAAATGGGAACCATAAGTAAGAACTTCAGCTATCACGAATTTGAGGCAAGTACAGTTGCCAAGGAGAAGAGGATTAACAATACAATCACTTCTTTCAAGGTAAGGGATGCAATCAAGAATTTAGTTTGCCGACTTATTCAGCCTGTTAGAGACTACGCAGGAGCAAGTGTGTTTGTCAACTCAGGCTATCGGTGCATAGAGCTTAACGAAGCCATTGAAGGTTCTCCTACAAGCCAGCATCCGCTTGGCGAAGCTGCTGACATCTGGTGCCCGATCAAGACTCCATACGAACTGGCTTGCATAGTGATTGAGAACAATCTGCCTTTTGACCAGATGATTCTCTACCCTGGCTTTCTGCATCTTAGTTTGAAGCTTGAGGGGAAGCAGAGAGGACAGATACTCTACAACAAGAGTTACAAAGGAAGTAAATTACCCAAATAAAGTAAGATTATGTATTTAGACATTGAAAAAAGATCAGAGGAATTTGCAGCTGCAGTCCTTTGCGTAAGTGACGATGCAAGAGGCCCGATAGCCACTGCATTTGTCTGTGGAGCCAATGAAATGCTTGAAGCAATTGAAAAGAACCATTACATCGTTGAGGCCACAAGAGTTACCGAGGCTGACTTTGACAACATGGACCACGATATGGAAGTCATGTTTAATAAGGATATGCGTAAGCAGATTGACGAGATTCTGCAGATGGTTAAGGCTGCACCGGCAAGCAGAGAACGCAGCCTGGCAATCACAAAGCTACAAGAAGCTATTATGTGGCTCGGAATGGATTTAAAGAGATTGAATGAACCAAACCCTTATCCTTCAAGCAAAGACCCTTCAACAGGCTCTAAGATCGAGCCTACGGCTGACGGACTTAAGATGTAAATGTTAGAGGGATTTAGGGGGAGTTTTAAGGGAACTCCCTCTAATTTTTCATATAGTATATCGTATAGTATAGTTCATTGACATATTGGAATTACCGCAGAAAACAGTAAATTTGCATATCATAAGTAAGCCCCTCCCAAGGCTTTAAGAAGTTTAATATTGCTTCAGCGGTAGGTTCTTCGTAGTCTGCCGCTTTTTTCTTACCTTTAACATCAAATAAACCCATTATGAATAAAGTGCTTTTTGAAAATGACGCATTGTCAATCTTCCACATCATCGGTAAAGGTGTGGTGCTTTCTCTGCCGAAAGAGTGGCGTAGCACGGACCATCGTATAGAAGATGAATGGAGATTGGATTTTGGAGACCACTCCGTATCTGGAACAGTGACCGGATTGGAAAGGTTCGGTTATGATGGATTGGTGTGTGGATTGATTCTCCGCATAGACGTGAGTGGGGAGGATATGAGCAGGCTGAAAGGTGTAGGGTGTGAGAGACTGAACGTATATCATAAGATTTAGTTTTTTCTTACCTTTGCAAAAACTGAATTGATATGGATTATCCTATATTAGAAACCCCAGAAGTGACTTCGGAGCAATGCATGGCAATGTTCTCCGAATGCACTAAGGTAGATGCAGACAAGGTGATAGAATCTTTTGCCGGATTGAAAGGCACTGGAATGGTTGAAATGTTAGAGCAAGCGAAAAGAGATATTATGATGAAGCGGTAGTTCCAATTGGATTACCGCTTTTTTATGAAGAAGATTCTTCCATACTTAATTTTGATGCTTGTTGGAATAGCTGTTGGATGCTTCACTACTCGATGTTTCTTCAAGCAAGACAAGGTTTCTCAGATTGACACGTTGATTGTGTATAAGAGAGTAGGATATTCTAGAATTGATTTGAAGGATAAAACCTATAAGATCAATGTGCCGGATATTGATGTTCCAGAACTTGTCTTAATACCGGCAGACTCTACCTCTATTATATATAAGGATAGTGTCAGATATGTTACAGCTCAAAGGCAGTTTTTTTACACTAGAACCCCGGAAGTTGAGATTTTTCATTCTGGCTTAGATTCACGAATTGACTCCCTTAATGTGTCTGTGAGGAATACAATCATTAGTAACAATATAGTTCCAAAAGATAAGAAGCATAGTCTAGGAATAGGCATAGAAGCTAACTATGTTGAGACTTTTTCTGTACCGGTTCAAGTTGATTACTCATATAAACTTAATAGGAACTTTTCAGTTTATGTCTATGCCGAATACGAGCTTGTTAGAAGACAGATTGGTGCTGGTATTGGCACAAGAGTTTCATTCGATTGGTAGATAATGTACATAAATGCACAAGAACTTGGACACTATATAGGTGTAATATCCACTTTTTGTACAGAAATGTACAATGAATTTTATTTTCCTATCATAAATAGCTGAGTTATTTTAGTTTATTTCAGTAAAGTAAAGTAAAATAAGCACGATTGAGAGTGCTTATTTTTTGTTTTTGGCAAGGATGTTGTATTTTCGATGCAAACGCAAAAATGTACTTTCTTATGAACCGTTATTTCAGTATTAGCATAGGTGGCCTTCCGTCTGATTCGGACGCATCTATAGGAGTTGACTCTTTCAGTGAAATCAAGGAAATGCTTGATTGCTTTTCAAAAGAAATACCCCATAGGTTTGTTAAGTACAAGACACAGCTTATCATGAACAAGCCACCGGAGAAGTTCCCTCATTGGGATAAAGTATATATGGTTAAGGCTGTGTTGGAAGATGGTCACGAAATTCCTGTTGGATACTGCAATTTCAAGAAGACTTTCTTTAGTTCAATCTCTATTTATAGTATTGCAATGGCTATAGCATTCTTGTCGTCAATAGCTATGTCAATCAGGTATCTAATATTGCATAATGGAGATATCGCATTGTTGTCTGGAATTGTTGCTGTATTGGTTGGTATCCTATCATTGAACAAGCACACCACTACAATGATAAAGTTACAGTATTTAATGAAGTAAATATATGAGAAAGTTATTTCAATGGCATAGGGGAGGACTCAAAGAGTCTGTTGAAACTCAAGTTGAAGTAAAAGACTTTGCTGATATAGAGGCTATTGTTGCAAAGCACTGCCAGGAGATAGGTATGCCGAATGTGTATTACGACCTGTCTACAAAATATGCTTATGACGATTCAGATCGGTTAGGTGACGAATGGAAAGATACCTATTATGTAATGTGTAAAGTGAGAGGTGAAGGGAAATGCGTTCTTGGTTATTGCAACTTTGAAAAGGAATAATAGTATGGAGGCTTCTAAAACAGTTGAAGAATTGATGAAAGGCATCAGGTCTTTAGCTAAAGATATTGATTGGGATAATAGCGAAGGTAAAGGAGTAATATGCTTTGCTCACGAAGAAAACGAAACTATGTGTATCGCTTATGGACAATATTCCTCTGTTGCTTGCGCCATCACCAATATGATGATTGATGACGAAAGCATTAGAGATATTATGTGCCTTGCATATAAGGCATATGTTGATTATTCCGCAAAGAACCTGGCAGAAGTCTATGGCCCTGTAATAGAGGCGATTGATAAGGTGGTTAAAGAGAATTTAAGTTCTGAGCCATCAGACCTTGCACCTGCTGTTTTTTCAGCCAAGTTTAAGAGAGGAAACTGATGTTATTGCCGAGCAATAACTTATGCGCCACTACAAGTAGTAGTGGCTTTTCTTTTGTAATACAGTCAGTTGCAATTCGCAATTATTGTGAAAATGGGAAAGAGTGAAGATTTCAGCAAGGTCATCAAGGTTGTGACTGAACTGGCAGATGTGACTGAGCAAGATGTACTTGGCAAGTCAAGAGTGAAGGAGGTTGTAGACGCAAGGTGGATGGTCATTTATTTCATGAAGATGAAGGGCTATTGCACCAATGAGATTTCGGAGCTGATCCGGCACCCGAATCGCACAGTCAATCACGCTTTGAAACTGCTTCCGAGGAGATTGAAGCTCATAAGTAGCGACATCGGCAATAACTTCGAACTTGCCAGGCAACAACTCCTTTAGCAGGCAATAACTATGTTGGACTTTTGTCGTGCGGTTAATATTGACCGTAACAACAAAAGTCCAATTTTTTATGGAAACCTTTATTAAAGAAAAGGAGATTGTCCACGATGACTACAATAATGGTAGTGGAAATCTCAGAGGTAGGGCTAATGCTGGCCTTACTTTAGGTATCATCGGTACAGTGCTTGGCGGTGCTGCCCTTGCTCGTCAGGGAGGAATCGGAAGCATTCTGAATGGTGGTGCATCTGCCCCTGCTCCTAACGGTGCAGTTACTTACAATGTAAGTTCTCCTGCTTGTTGCACTCCGTCACTCTATGCAAAGGAGTGCGAGGACATCCTCAATGTGACCAAGGGAATGTATGACCTTGCAATCGCAGGAATGTCAAACGCATCCAAGGCAAGAGAGGTTGATGTAGCAGAGAAGTTCGGTCTGTATGTGAACAACCGAGACAACATCGACAGAGTGAATGGCCGCATCAACGATGAGCTGTTCTCGCTCTACAAGTACACAAGAGACAAGGACGATGAGACCAATGCCAAGATTTACGACCTTGCTCAGCAGGTTGCAATCAACACCGCAGTCCGTCCTTATCAGGACAAGCTTATCCAGTGCAAGATCGATGAGGTTTACACAGCTCTTGTGAACTATGTTGACCGTAAGACCTGCCGTCTTATCCCTGGCCGCCTTGTGCTTCCAAGCACTCCCACAGTCACAGGCTACTCGGCAGATTGTGTCTGCCCTACAGCCGCAGCAGCAGAAGCGGGTGCGTAAGTCTCGTAAGAAGTAAATAAACTGAAGATGTTATGTCGGGAATCAATTTCAATTTCAACAGAGGCGTAGACCCGTTGCTCGGCTCTACTGTCGACTACCAAGCACACTTGGCTGAACTGGATAATGCACAAGCTCTTATTGAGCAGAAAAGGCAGGCTCTGATCAAGATGGCAGAAGGTGAGGCTCAGCCGGTGGCAAAGCCATCCACTTCCACTCCCATCTGGGATGAGATAGACACCATTACAGCCAATATGTCCAAGGCTGAATTTCAGAAGATGTGCGAGGATGAGAACTATAAGTCAAGTCTGAATGCATTGATGGAGTATGTAGGCTCCATTCAGTTGCAGATGATAAGACCTCGCATAGAGCAGTCTGAGGAGGGCAAGAAACTCTTGGAGCAGCATCTTACCAATGTCAAGTTTCTGCGTAAGGCGGCTTCTGCTGATGTTGACAAGAAATTGTCCGACTTCGAGGATTATACCAAGAACTACTCTCATATGAGTTGGGATGAATATGTAAAGACTAAAGGAGGAAAGAAGAAATGAAAGTCTCGGATGTAAACGCCTTCAAGGGGCAGTTCAAGGATGCAGCATTGAACTGGGCGGGTTCGTTGGTTGACCAGATGCTTCCTAATAAGGTGGCAGCAAGAACCCTTGTCAAGAATGCTATTGGTAATATGATGGCGAGACTTGACGGAAAGATAAATCAGATGGTTGATACTGCCTTCATTATGTTCGGAGATGCAAATGGCGAAGTTGATACTGATTCGACCATTGATCTGCTCTGCGATATGCTGAAGGAAATGCCACAGAAGGAATACTCCTTTGGCTTCATAGGTGCAAAGGTCGGCAAGGGAGACATCTTTATAGAATTCCCTCATAACATCTTCAGTGATTTGCTTGTAGGAGATTTGGGCGGAGTGAAATTCTGCACTGATGACATCAAGCAGTTGAAAGATTATTTAAGTTAAAAGATTATGGATCAGGAAATGATGCAGCTCAAGCACGAGCTCAAGGAGTTTGTGGAGCATGGACAGCACCTTCTTCAGAAGATGGAAGGAAGTATGGGCCAGAGATACTACGGAATGCGTGGTGGTCAGAGTGGTGGTCAGAGTGGTGGTTATAGTGGTGGCAACTACGGTAACAGAGACTGGCCTCAGATGCAAGGAGGCTACCCTCCTCAGCAGGAGCCTTGGCCCAATGTAGACCCAAGATGGTTTATGTAAAGATAACCGAGGGGCGGTAGAGATACCGCCTCTCTTAACATTGAGAGTTATGTATGATATGTATCAGACTCCGGCAAAGGAGATGTACCTTGCTGAAATGGGATGGCATTTCAACGAGAAGGCATGTAATTATGCCGTGAAGTACCTTAAAGATAGAAGCGGTAAGCCTATCAATCCTTATTCAAAGGAAGAAGTAGACGAACTGCTTAAAAGGCAGAATGTGACATTGGAGAATAATAAGGGATGGGATTATGTGTATGTGGCATCGATGGCAAAATCTGATATGGACGGTAGTCCTCTTGCAGATGACAGGAGTATAGCCAACTATATCAAGATCGTCATTGACGATGCAGATGCTGCAGACGGAGAAGTGATGGGATGCTGGTATGTGAAGATGATTTTCCGGCATATCCCGGTAGATTGGGCTATGTTCTTATGATAAAGCATTTATTCCATATATGGCAGCATGATTGGTTGGTCAAGGCTTATATAAATACCACATCTGATGATGCGGAAGAGATTCTTGACGAGCTTCGTTCTATAGGTGCTGATATGGATACGATGCGAGTTGCATATAAGAATCTTAGAAAGGGGTTGCCTAATACGGGCTTGACCTACACAAGCCCACTATACAGAGAGACTGTTATAGTGGTAAGTCATGCCACAAGTGCTGAAGAATTTTTCAATAGTTTTATTCACGAGCTTTGTCATGCAAAGACTCATATCTGTGATTATTTAGGTATTGATCTAGCTTCGGAACAAGCAGCTTACTTTATAGGAGGATTGTCAAGAGACCTTTTCCCAAATGTTAAACATCTGCTTTGTGATTGTTGTCGACACAAACTAGAAGGTAATGGTGAGCGTTAGAATACTCATGTTACTAAGCCAAAAGCCCTGCCTCGATTCTCACCGAAGCAGGGCTGCTTTCATCATTCCTCCTTTTCTTTTAGTTTGTTAAACAATCTTTCTGCCATTTCCGTCCCCTCACTGACTGGGTCGGCAGCCTTGCCAATCAGTCTTGTCGCAAACACAAGTGCGGAAAGTCTAATGAAATCAACGTCTGTCATCTTCTATATGTTAAAACCATCATTAGAAAGGCACAAAGTGTGCCATTGCTAAATAAGACTTTTTAGATTTTATTGCTTAACGTTGATTGTTGTTATGTTTGATAAATTATGGTGAAAACAAAAGAAAAAGCCACTTTTACCTCTGCGCATCACTCTGCGGAAAGTTGTAAGTGGCTCAAATTAAGTAAGTTATAAAAGTGATTGGTGATTCGGTTGGAAGGGAATCGCAAGAAGTGTAATCCTTACCAAAGTGGAAATCTCGTCATTAAATTGTCCGTTGCTCTCTATTCTATCACTTGTCTTTGTTAAGGTCGCATGATGAGATTTTAAGTTTCGTCATTGTTTTTTACCTCTGCGTTTCCCTCTGCATTTTCGTCTGCTTTCGGCCTCATAAAGAAAGAGTGAGTCATAAGCATCTCTGCATTTTCTTCCTCGGAGATTTTGATGTACTTTAGGAAGGTGCTCTCCTTCTTGTGTCCTGTTATCTTCATTATGGAGACAGTAGGTATGCCTGCCTTGTATGCATTTGTGGCAAACGAACGTCTCGCTGTGTGGCTGCTTATTAGTTCATGCTTCGGAGATGATAACTGCACAGGCTTTCCACCTACGTTCTTGGTGTATGTCACATCTTCGTTTATGCCAGCTAGCTTAGCCACTTCCTTGATGTGCTTGTTGAGCTTCTGGTCAGTCATTGTAGTCGAGAAGTCATACCCTCTGTCGATGATTTCCTGGACAACCCAATGTATAGGAATTACTGACTTGATTCCGGTCTTCTTGGCTTGGATTCTCACTTTGTCGGTTATGTTCTCCGGAAGAAGCCTTGAGTAGTCTGACACACGAAGACCTGTGAATGCTCCGATCAGGAACATGTCTCTTGCCTTGTTGTATGCCTTTACCTTTCGTTGAGTCTGCCATATGTCGATTCCTTCGAAACTTTCCTTTATGAATGTTTCATCTATTGTCAGATTGTGTATCTTGAGCAATTCGTCCTCTGTAAGATAGATGCTGTCCACCTGTGATGAAGGTGCTAAAAATCCACGGCTTTTGAAGTCAATATTTGAGTGGAGCTTATCAACTATCATTGCTTCGTTTACAACGAGCTTAAGAACCTTTATTGTCTCTCCTAGGTAGTTTGCAGAATGTCCTTTTGCATAGAACCATTCTGTAAACTTGTTGTAGAAGTCCTGGTTGATGTCCTCGAACGTTATAGTAGTCTTCTTTGCAGACTGATAGTCTGACAGTATGCCTTGAGCAAGCTTGTAATGCTTGACTCTGCCAGGAGAACGAGTCTTTTCGTACCTTGATATGAATGTGCTGAAATACTCCACAATAGATGACGGAGTGCGATATCCGTCCTTGAATCTGCGTTTTTCAAGCTCCTCCTTGAATTCGGATGAAGAAGGTGCAGACATCCTTTCCTTGAAATGCTCTATTGTCTCAGTTGCAGCAGTTCTCCATTTTTCGACTTGAGCATTTATCAATGAACCTTCAGGATACGATGCAGTTACTCTTGATATCTGCTTCTTTGTGTTCCACATTGCCGTTTCCACGCTCTCGCCGATATACTTAGAGTAGTGCTTACCCTTGAAGTATATCTCCATCTTGATAGGAGATTTCTCTCGCTCTCTGTTTGTGATGTAGAAGCAGATCATCGTTCAATCATTTCGCCCTTTCCGAAGAAGAGCCAGTTCAGTGATATGTCGTAGTCTCTTGCTATATAATATAGGTATTCTAATTTGAGTCGTTTTTCTTCAGGATGGTTCTTTGACCATGTAAGAGAGAAGCGGCTGACATCCCATAAAGTAGCAAGAGTCTTTAGTCCTCGGATTCGTTTTGTTTCGACAAGATAGTCCACGGCCTGGAAGAATCTTGAGTTTATGTCAATAGCTGCTTTTGGTATTTCAGTAGCTGGCATCCTATCAAGTTGTTAATTGTATTAGTATCTAGTTGCTGCATTTATCAGATGCTCCTTATATTTATTAAGGTCTGATGGTCTTGAGTAGTCCATTGTGCTGCTTTCGCTAGCAGGTGGAAAGATTACAATGCCCTTGTTCTCATATGCTCTGCAGAGCCACTTTGACTGATTGTCAAGGAACAAGGTCTCGTGCTCCTTGTACTTTACTGAAAAGACTTTTGATTGCTGTCCTAAGTCTTGAAGAATCTGCTTTGCAACCTCTGCAAGTGACAGCCCGTCAGCATTGCTTTGAGTTGATGTTTCCAGGCCAGTCTCTGATGCAAGTATCTCCCTGCAGAGACCGATGTTCTCGCTAGATTTCTCTACACTTGCAGAGTCAAGTATGAGTTCGATGAATCCGTCAGACATTTTTGTCACGTTGGATCTGTATGACTTGACTATCCTGTCTCGAAGTTCGGTCTCTTTGATGTAATGCTGTATTGCTTCCTCGCTGAATCTCTCCCTGCTGAACATGTGAAGTTCTTCCACTATGTCGTTACCCATTTCAAGCACGTTGAACTTGAAGAAAGGCTCCTTGTCCATGATGTTCTGCTTTACGGTGTCTGAAAAGAACCAATATTCGATGCCATTTGTAAGAATTCCGCATTTTGCTTCCGATGCGGCATAATATTTCATAAGCTGTGGAACATGAACAGAAAGGTTACAAGTATGATGCTTACATTCAATTATGATTCTTACTGCACCGCTTATAGAAATGGCATAGTCCACCTTGTCACCGCCTCTAGAAAGGTCGCAGTCCATCTCTGGTATGAGTTCATACGGATTGAAGATGTCATAGCCAAGTGCGGACAGCATAGGAAGTATGAGTGCTGTCTTGGTGGCTTCTTCGGTAGTTATAGCATCAAGAGCATGAGTAGCTATGTCCTTGATTTTTGCTACGGATTCAAAGATGTTCATTGACTTTATTTTTTAGATAGGTTACTTATGATTTCAAGGAGCTTTTGTATGTATGCATCTTGCTCGGCGCACTTTGCCTGGAGAAGAAGTATTGTGCTTTTCATTGATTCTGCATCTTCCAAGTTGATGCCTATCACTTTCTGAGTTCCGCTTCCATTGTTGACCATTTCTCCGATAGTAAAGTTTATGCCATCAGACTTCAGCATAGGACCTTGCCCGGTCTTCAGCCATTCCTTATTGAATATGTCGGAAAACGTAGAGCCTATTCTCGATACGAACAGGCTTTCGGTAAGGCATTTTTCGGTTCCACCAAAAGCACTGGTAATGCTTGAATAATTCATGTCAAGCTTTTGCGCGAATTCCTTTTTTGTGTGTACGATTCCTTTGCTTCTCAAGTAGTCGTAAATGATTCCAAGCTGTTCTTTACGGTCCATAATTTGTATTTTTAGAACTATTATTTGGAAAATCCAAACTAAATGCCTAATTTTACACCATGATATAATTATATAATGACAAACATAGTAAAAAGAGTTGCAAAATGCAACATGTAAAGCAATGAATCTGAAAGAGTTTTATGAAAATCTCCCTCATTCGTCAGCTCCGAAGCAGGAGTTCGTGAGGGAGTTGGCAACAGCCTGCAAGGTTACTGAGACTGCTGTCAGAAACTGGATTCAGGGTCGTGCAAGACCTGCCGATCCGGACCATGTGAATTGCATCAGCAAGGTGACAAAGATTCCTGTAGAGGAGCTTTTCCCAGAAAGATGTTAAGTCTAAATGTAGATGAAAGGAAGTAGCTTATGAATGTTATTGATGCCGTGTCGAATCTTGTAAGTTCCAACGGAGTTCTTAAGGAGCAGGTTGATTCGCTTAGAACAAGAAATGCGAATCTTGAGAGGGAGAACAAGGAGCTGAAGAACAACTCTTGCGATTGCAGGAGGTTCTACAACTGTCCGCTTACGACTATAGTTGTAGCTCAGCTTCATTCAGTATCTCCGGAGCTTGTTCGCAAGTATGTAAGATGCGGAATGATACCTACGCATCCAATGAGTACGGATGCAAAGGTCCTTATTCGTGCATCGGATGCTCTGCTGCTTGATTTTGTCGAAATGAAACGCAAACTGTTATATAGTAAGTAAGTTATGAAAGAGATTTTTTTAAGAAGCATTGTCTTGGACAACTTCAAGGGTACAAGCCATTTCGAGCTTGAACTTGATAGTCTGATGACAGAAATCCACGGAAGCAACGGCACTGGAAAGACAAGTCTGTATGATGCCTATCTGTGGTTGCTTACAGGAAAGGATTCAAAGGGTAGTGAGTCGTTCAAGGTACAGCCGGTAGACAAGAACAACGAGACCATTCCGAAGCTGACCACATCTGTTTGCTGCAGATTCAGCATTGACGGAGTTGAGATTGTATTCAAGAGAGCATTATCTCAGAAATGGTCAAAGCCAAAGGGTACTGACAAAGAGGTGCTGAAAGGCAATACCACTGATTACTTCATTGATGATGTGCCTGTCACTGCAACGGCATTTGCGGCAAAGGTTAAGGAGACGTTCTGTGATATTGACAAGCTGAGAATGATGTCTTCTGTTTTCCAGTTCTTCTCACTCCCTGTTAAGGAGGCCAGGTCGCTTCTAGTTCAGATGGCAGGTGAGATGCCCGATCTACTGACAGAAGGTGCTTATCCTAGACTGTTCAAGGATGTCAAGGAAACAAAGTCTGTAGAAGGCTCCAAGGTAAAGGCGTTGTTCGCCAAGAAAAAGGATGAAGAACTGAGAATCGGCATTCCTCTTAGGATTGACGAGAATGAAAGAAAGAAGCCGTCACATGATTTCCAGGCTCTTAAGGCAGAGGCAGAAAAGATTGAGAGAAGGATATCTGAGATTGACGGTGTTCTGCAGAGACACGCTGATTCTTCATTGTTCGATGCATGTGCTGAGCTGAACAGACAGCTTAATGATGTAAGGTCTCAGATGGAGGATTGCATAAGGTCTTTCAAGAAGGAGATAGATGATGCTTCATATCAGCACAAGTCAAAGCTTGACAATGTTAACAGAAAGCTGTATGAAATTGATGTTGATATCGCAGCTCTTGAGAGAAAGAAGATGACAATCACTCACGAGATTAACGAAGTTGACCATTCTCTTTCACTATGCAAGGATGAATGGACCAGAGTCAATGCAAGTGAGTTCAAGGACAATGTTGACGCTGTATGTCCTACATGCGGTAGACCTTTCGACGAAGATGAAGTGCTTGATAAAAGAAACGAACTTATAAGAAAGTTCAATGTTGAAAAGGTAGAAAGGCTCAAGGAAATAGGTCAGAAGGGTTCTATGTTTTCTGAGCAGAAGAGAAATGCAGAGGCGCAGCTTCTCAAGATTAATGAAGATATCATTATGCTGAAAGAGAAGATGTCTGCTTCTCTGAAAGCAGAACAGCAGGAGATTAATGAAAAGATTGCCTCTATTCCAACTGTTGAAAATCTCAAGGAGGCAAGCAAGGAGTTCATGTCTCTTGCATCAAAGGAGATGTCTTTGAGAGAGAAGATTTCAGCAGAAAAGGACAAGGTGTCGAAGTCTTTTGACGACAGTGCCATTGAAGACGAGAAGCTTACTCTCAAGGCAAGGCTCAAGGATGTTCTCAGGATGCTAGGAGAGGAGTCCAGGATCAAGGAAATAGAAGACAGGAGAAGACAGCTTGAACAGGAAGCCGTAGAAGTAGCAGCAAGAATAGCAGAGCACGATGCATTGCTGTATGAGATTCAACAGTATGGAAAGGAAAGAATCAACGCAGTCGAGGAGAAGGTGTCAGGTATGTTCAGACTGGTAAAGTTCCAGATGTACGAAAGAAATCTTACCAATGACGGAGAGAAGGAGATATGTGAACCGCTTGTAGATGGTGTTCCGTACACTGGCAATCTCAACTATGCATCAAAGGTAAATGCCGGTATCGACGTTGTAAATGCCATTTCCAAATGGCTTGGAGTTTCGATGCCAATCTTCATAGACAATAAGGAATCAGTTGTCAATACCATTGAATCGTTAGGCCAGGTGATTACACTGGTGGTGGATCCATCTTGCGAAAAACTTGTAGTTATGTAGTTCGCAATCAATCACTTATGCATATATTTACAAGGCTAAAAATAAAGTAAGTTATGAATGAATCTACTCAGCAGATGACTGTCAATCAGATTGAGGTCATCAAGGCGCAGAGTGCCGCCGCATTTGCACTCACTCCTATCGGACAGCAGATAAAGCAGTTCGAGACACAGCAGAGAATGGCCAAGATGTATTCGGAGAGTACAATCGTACCAGACACCTATAAAGGTAATCTTGGCAACTGCGTAATTGCATTGGATATGGCAATGAGAATGAACGCCAATCCTCTCATGATTATGCAGAATCTGTACATAGTTCATGGCAATCCAGGCTGGTCAAGCAAATTCTTGATTGCCACTATCAATGCAAGCGGTCAGTATGCAAGGCTCAGATATGAATGGAAAGGAACAGAGGGTGCGGATGATTGGTCTTGCAGATGCTACACTTACGAAGCTGATGACAAGCTCAAGAAGGAGCCTCTGTATGGTCAGTGGGTTTCCATCGGAATGGCAAAGGCAGAAAAGTGGTACGAAAAGAATGGAAGCAAATGGAAGACAATGCCTGGTCAGATGCTGATGTATAGAGCAGCAGCATTTTGGCAGAGGACCAACTGCCCGGAAATAGGAATGGGACTGATGACTGCAGAAGAACTTCACGATACAGTAGAAGATCAGGGCTATGGAGTTCAGACGGTTGAGGAGGAAATCAAGGAGAATGCCAACAAGCAGACCATCAAGATGGACACTACTACATCTGAGCAAGTCAAGGTGGCTTCTGAAATCACTCAGAATGAAGCTAAGCCTATGCCAAGACAGGCAACTGCACAGGAGGCTCCGGTAGGTCAGAGCAGTGAAATCCCAGAATGGATGAAGTAATGACACTTACTGTACTGGATAGCGGTTCAAGAGCTAACGGATATGTACTTCACGATGACCGAGAGGCACTTGTATTGGAGTGCGGATGCACCTACTCCAAGTGCCTTGAGGCAATCGGATTCAACAGGAGGAAAATCGTAGGCGCTCTTGTCACCCACGAGCATGGCGATCATTGCCGCTATATTGAGCAATATCTTGAGGCGGCAATACCAACCCTCACTTCAAAGGGAACAGCCGAAAATTGGGCCTATAAAAGACCTATAAGGCCAAGGATTGTAGAGTGTTTCAAGACCTATGAGCTTGGTGGCTTCAAGGTGATGGCTTTCGATACTCAGCATGACTCTGCAGAACCGATAGGATTCCTCATTCAACATGACGCAATAGGTACGTTGTTGTTCGCTACTGACACGTACTACTTGAAGTACAAGTTTGACGATCTGACTCAGGTAATGATTGAATGCAATTATGATAAAGGAATCCTTGAAAGAAATGTTGAGACAGGTGTTGTCAAGCCATTCGTAAAAGATCGCATTAAGCAGTCTCATATGTCGCTTGAAACCACAATATCCACTTTGAAGGCCAATGACATTTCAAGGGTAAACAATGTCGTCCTATTGCATCTATCAAGTAACAATTCGGATTCGGATATGTTCAAGGATACAGTAGAGCAGGAAATTGGAAAGGTTGTCACGATTGCAAGAAAGGGTGTGTCGCTGTCCTTTAAAAAGGAGATGATATGATACCGCATGAATATGAAGTTAAGTACTATTCTCTCTCAAAGGAGGCAGATAGGATTCAGCAGTTTGCTGAAAATTGTGCTTCTGACGATGTGAATGTCCTTGTTAATAAGCTGAATGACCTCAATCACTACCTTGCTAGAACAGCAGTGATGCTTTCGGAAGCCAAGATGATACACGACAAGGCAATGCTTGATACATACTTGGCTTACGACTTTGAGAAGATGCCTGCATCCGTTGTTAACAAGATGGTTGCATCAATGTGCGGAGAATCAAGCAGGCTTGTCACTTGGGTAGAAAGGCTTAACAGGACATTGGTTCATATAGGAGAGAATATGAGAACGCAGATTTCATTCAACAAGGAACAGTTAAAGTTGACACGTTCCGGATATTAGAAACAGATTAAGAATGGCAAGAATAAGAAGCATAAAGCCTGAGTTTTGGGATGACGAGCATATAGCATCACTGCCTATGGAGTGTAGGCTGTTCTATATCGGATGCTGGACATTCGCAGATGACCAGGGTGTCTTCAATGCCAATCCGTCTTTTCTCAAGTCAAGGATTTTTCCTTACGATGATGATCTGAAAGTTTCTGAAGTCAAGGCATGGCTTAAGAAACTTGAGGAACTTCAGATGATAATACCTTTCACGCACAGCAGAGATAACTATTATGTCGTAAGAACATTCGCAGACCATCAGGTGATTGACAAGAGATACTTCAAAAGGGTCGTTCCAGAGCAGGTCGTGGAAGAAGTTTTAGGAACGAAACGGAGCAACCCAGGAGACCACGCAGAGACCACAGCGAGTCCCCCACGTGGCCACACAGAGAGCTCGACGCCGGATAGGATAGGAGAGGATAGTAATAGTAATATTGTTGTTAATACGCACGCACACGTGCGCGAAGAACAACAACAAGAAATTTATTATGAATGTATCTTTTTTAGAAATCTTAAGAATCCGAAACAAGAAGCAGAAAGGTTCTTCGGCCATAATGAATCTCACAGCTGGACAGGCAAAAGTGGAAAGGTTTGGTCTACCATTGATGAAAGGAAGGGATTGGCGATGCAGTGGAAGCCGCAGGAGACTGGATCAAGATGTTCTGCAGAGTTTCTGTTGATGTGGAGAGAGGTGTACGATGCAGTTAAAAGGTCCAGGCCAGACATAGCAAGGAAGATGCTTGACGAGAAGGTAGACGGAGGATGGAGAGGAGGAGTGCCTGTCGTCTATTGCAGGTCAGATGTTGCCGATTTCCTAAAGAAGAACATGGAGATTCTATCTCCGATTATTAACAAGTGGAGCAGGGGAAGTCAGATATCTTTCCAACTCCCATACAACTAATGAAACATGAAAAGAGACAAGAAAATACAGACAAAGTTCAATGAGAACATAATTACCACATCCAATACGGATGAGATGTACGGAAAATACCTTGTGAAGCCGCTTTTCCGTAAGTGGTTTGAGAGCTTCCTTGATGAGGATACTGGCGAAGTTATTCAGATTGAAAGGAATGAAATGGTCTTGGAAAAGGGAACATACCTTATGCATGATCAGCTCGCAGTGATAAATTTCCACCTACAGGCAGGAGACGTTACAGATGTGACAGTTTCCGATCAGAAAAGATGCGGAATCTTCTCTGCAGGTTGGGGTGTTCAGCCTTGGTGTGTCACAGCAAAGCTTACCAAGAAGCACAAGTATCTGCTGTTCGCTAGAAACATCTTCCAGGCCCTTGAGATTGCGAAGGATTACTTGGAGCTTCATTGTGATATAAACTTCTCTCTAACTTCAGCAAAGGAGTACAAGGACCACATCTTCATCTTTGATGATACAGTGAAATTAGTCGAGGATAAAGGAGTGGAAAAGCCAGAGAACGAAGTGAACGAGGAGAAAGTGTATGTCTACATGTTCTATTCGATTGAAGCTAACGTAGTTCTTGGAGAAGACAACGAAAGGTCATACCGATTCTTGATTTACGCAAAGGATGTGGAGGATGCTAAATTGAAGATTGAGAAGCATGTCCGTGAGAAGATTGCAGAGAAGTCAGATGAAAACGGACTTGGTGTTGTTGATTCCTACATAGCCCAGGAGAGTATGAAGATTAACGTTATTTCAGCAACAAAGGTTAACTGTGCAGGAGTCATTGGACTTGAGTTCACGGAAGCCTACAACAAGCCGGAGGAGGAAGAGTAATGATAACGGTAGAAATAAATGACCTTGAATTTAATAGTAAGAGTGATGCTTGTTATACTCTTAGAAAGATAGCGGAATATATTGAAGATGGATACACAAGTGGTATAACTGACTATGGTGTTTGTTGGTCTATTGAAGGTGAAGATGAGGAGGAAGAGTAATGGGATGCGACTGTTGCAAGGTTGTCTCTCCTAAAGACTATGAAAGATGCAAGGTGGCTAAAGGAACGTACAAAGGTTTCTATATGGCCCCTTGCGGAATGGATTTCGGAGGGAGACCAGGTTGCCCTGGAAGCAACTATACACCACCAAAGAAGAAACGTAAAAAGAGAAAGTAAGTTATGAATTATTCTAACATAGAGTTTCACTGGGATGACAGAAAAGAGATTCTTGTATTGGCAGAAGACAATAAGTCTGTATGCAGAATCCACATCTACAAGGATGAAGAGAAGACAGCTTATCTGACGGATCTTCACGTCCTTGAAGAAGTCAGACAGCATGGCAGGGGAAACGAAATACTTGATTACTGCACAAGTGTGGCAAAGAATAACGGATGCACCAATGTTGAGCTGAGGTGCGATTCGGTAGGATGGCTCAGTGAATGGTATATGAGAAAAGGATTCAACGTAGTAGGATTACAGCTAAACAAATCAATAGAGTAAGTTATGGAAAAAGTAAATGAAATCAGCCGTAGATGGCACGAGACTAATGTTGAAATAAGAAGGGTTGAAGATACCCTTAGTAAGTTGGAAGATATATCAACTTTCGGAGGTTACAAGATAACCTTTGAAAAGAGTACAAGAGGTACAGCTGCTCCTGCAAAGGTAGAGCTTGAAGCAAAGTTCCCTGGAGACCTTTCAATAGCAGTAGAAGTGATGGCAGAAGCCATTTCTGCATACAATACTTTGCTTGCCGAATTGAAGAAGGATCTTGCAGAGATTCATTCGATTATGAAAAGTCCACAAGTAAAAGGTTGTTAGATATGAAACCGATTTACGGCTATCAGGTCCGCAATAAAAGTAATGACGGTATTCGCTTTCACTCAATATATCTTGATGATTGTGTAAGGAATTGTCCTTTCGGATGTGCTGTATGGTCGACAAGAAAAAGAACTTACGGTATCAAGTTGAGATTCTTCTTGATGTCTCCGTTCCGAAAAGTTGGTTACGACAAGTATTGTAGTGTTGTCAACTTCTTCCACATTCATGTCGGATGGGAGCTGATGAAAAATGAAATACCGGTTGAGATTGTCTACGATCCTAAAGATAAACCAAAGAAGGAGGAATAGTTATGAAGACAATTGTAATTCATGCTCCAGAAGAGAGCATTGTAATGATTTGCAACACTCTCAACTCTATAAGGGAAATATTGGCAGAGGAGGCTTTGAACTATAATAGCACTCAGTTATACCGAGCAAAGCATATGCTTGATGATGTGACTGACGAACTGGACTTATTAATTGATGAGGAGGAATCGTTATGTTGAAGTTTCGAGAAAAGCAAAGTTTGTTATTGCTGATAGACGAATATCATTGGCATAAGGGTTCGAGAGGTGAAGACCATCTTTACATCTTTGTTTCGTATCATAATATGGAATCCTTCATGCGGTATTTTTCGACTTTCCCTTTCCTTTTTGATGAAGGTATTGAAATAGTTTGGAAAGGTCTATATGTCTGCATTCCGGATTTTGAACAAATCCTTGATCGCATCGGGGAATCATTGGAAGATATAAGAGATATGTTTAATGAGGAACAATCATGACAAAACAAGAGTTGAGAGACATTGAGTCGATCTTGATTGATATAGAAGAATCTGATGATAAGATAGACCAGATTGAAAGTCTTTATTTTCATGTTCTAAAGTTATATAGAAGCCAGTGTAAAAAGAAACTTGGTTATAATCCGGCAGTTTGATATGAAAGAGAACACAATAGTTTATTTCGGAACCACGTTCAAAGGTTCCGGCCACGGAGCAACGGTTATTAAAGGAGGCTTTGACGACTTCCAGGAACAAGGCCGAATTGAGAGAAACCTTGATTTGATAGATAGCCATAAAGAAGTTCGTCATTCTATCCGAAACTCTCCTGATAAGTTTGGAGTCTTTCATTTCAGAGAAGGAACAGCCGCCTTGTATCTGTTGTCTCCTCATGACCATAGAGGAGGAAGTAAGACAATGGTATTCGCATTTGGACAGCATCTTGATGAAGCTCAAATGATAGACATCATCAAGAATAGTCCCTTCCTAAATCGTGCTTTTACTGAAGTATGCAAGGTGTATAAGCTTAAAAATTTGTTTGAGTAGTTATGCAAAACATTAACATGCCAGCACCTTGTGTAGGTACTTTACAGAAGACTCATAGAAAGTCAAAGTTTATTAGATTCCATGTGACAAGCAGAATGGCCGGATGGGTGTTTTCAGATCGTCCACATCTTAATGAAAGCGATGGCTATGAACGCTCCCAAAGCCCAGAAATAGTTGTCTTGCAAATCATGTGTTTTGGAGATAAAGAGTTATTAATTGAGTATGTTGAAAAACAATATTGGGAGGAATAGTTATGGATAGAGAAAAGTACGAAATAGCAAAAATCATTACAAGTGAGATTGAAGATCTGAAAAGAGAGCTGAAAAGTTTAGATGGTTCACAATGGACAAGTGGTGTGCAGCTTGAAGTTAAAACTGGTTACTCTGATATGGGAAGAGACCTAAAAACTAGAGCTACGTTTAATGGAATAGTCGGCACTGCTATAGGTAATGCTGTTCGAGCCATAGTAGAGAACCGTATCAGTCAGCTTGAGAAACAATTTAATGACCTGTAGCCATGTCAAATTTTTACAAGATAAGAAAGATTCAATCTGCAAAGAAGGAGCACAACTGCTACCTGTGCGGAGAGAAGATTAAGAAAGGTGCTCAGTACACGCACTATGTTGGCTCCGGCCCTGATGGATTCTTTGCAATGGACCTTCACGAAGATTGCTATGATGTAGTCGAGGAGTACTGGGCTGAATCATATGACCAGGATGACGGATGGGACGATGAAATGGTGATGGACTTCGTAAGAGAAAGCATCAATGATGCAGGATTGGAAGTACCTCCAACAAGAGCACAGCAAATCAGAATGTTTTTAGGATTAGAAGAAAAGTAAGTTATGTACAAGGTAAGTAAGGATTATGGAAGATTCAGGGAGCTACTGGATCAAGGCTATCAGCTTGTATGCTTCGCTGATTATAAGCCAATATATGACCGTATGGAAAGGCTTGTAGTCAAAGCTCAAAGAATAGACTACGATAACGGACAAAGGTACTGGTATAAAGTAGCCACACATGGTATTGGTGTTGGTGCCTGGAATTCAGCATGGTTAAATGATGATAGCGGATTGTATGAGAAGAATCCGGAAGATATTTGGAAGTTTGTAAACCTTTCGTTTATCGATCCAGACTATTCAAGGAATGATGAAGATGAAAGCGAGAATATATTGTGCTAATCTAATAAAGTAAGTTATGAAAGTAGAAGAATTAAGTTATTCGTCGGTGGCGTACAGAGTGACCGCTGACCAAATACAGAAAGTTGATATCCAAAGTATCAGAGTATTGGATAACAGAGTTGAAGGAAAACGCAAATTCGTGATTAACGAAGATAGGTATGCTGATGGTTATGAATGTGTCGAAGGCAATATAAAAGCCTATTACAGAGGTGGTTCCTGTATCTTCTTTGATCTTGAAGAAGCTAAGCTTGAACAGGCTATTCTGAGAGAAAAAGAGATTGCAGAAGCCCACAAAAAAGCTCAGAAAGCATTAGAGTATTACAACACGATTGTGCTGAAGTATATGAACGCACCAATAAGTAACCCGGAATAAGATTATGACAACAAACGAACTAATGATAGGTGACATCATAGGAGTCACACACGAAGAACTCGGCCTGGTGTATGCCAAAGTGGAGTGCATCAATGATGCTGGAGACCTAAGTGTAAGAGCAGACAATCAGTACATGGATGGAGGCTACGAATGCACTGTTAAAGAGTGTCAGCCAATTGAGATAGACTGGCTGCATATGCATCCGTTCCTGGATCCGATTGTTATAAACAAGAGCATTGAGCTTAATGGTGTAGGATTGGGACTCACTGTCAACAAAGAAGATGACACGCACATAGTCCTTGAGCATCCGCACTTTGGATGTATCAAAATATACAACCTCTATGTGCATAAGTTACAGCACGCCATAAGAATGTTAGGAGTTGATGATAAAGCAAAGATAGTGATACGATGATTGATTCGAAGTTCTCAGGAGTTTTACATCCATCAGATGAGACTCTGAAGTATTTCCAGGAGTCTATTGACAGAACCTATTACGAAAGCATGAAGGCATTAAGGCTCTTTTTCCTTATGAAGTTTAAGATGCCTTTTAGATGTGCTGTTGGAGATAAGACATTTGTTCATTATGGAAATAAAAAAATGTATAAATACAACGGAGACTGTTTTGCAGTAGAAGATTACTCGCAGGAGCATTATCTTCGTTCTACATTGACTCCAGAAGAAATGTATGAATGGATGAAAAATATTCCAATGAAAAAGTTCAAGATGTTCGGTAAGTGTATTGTAAAAAGTTATGAATAGAGACAAAGATGAAATCATAACCATTCATATCCATAACGAAGAAGGCAAGACAGTAAGCAAAATTGATGTTCCTCTGTCAGAGCTTGTCAAATGCTATATGAATGTACATTTCCCACTAAAGAAGAATAAATGTTTAAGTTGATATGGAACATGGCAAAAACCCCTTCGGAGAAGCATTTGTTGCATTCTTCAATGCTGTAGAGGCAATGCGTGAAGCCCAGAAGTCTTTCTTCAAGACCAGGAACAGTGATGATCTGAAAAGGAGTAAGGAGCTTGAACGTAAAGTAGATGACATGATAGCTTATGTAAGAAGACCAAAACTGTTTTGATTATGGGAAGAAGACCAAGCCAAAGATGTTCTGATTGTGAGAACTGGGAGCCAGGTGAAGAATGGCACAGCACAGCTCATCCTAGATTCATGGTGATATCGCTTGGCAAATGCAAGCAGAGTGGTAAGTATAGGCTGAATTGTGATTACATATGCTTGAAGCATTTCAAGCAAAAGAAAGAAAAAGGATTTTTTATAATAGGAAAGTAAGTTATGTCAATGCAAGAAAGTTACCTGCAGCAGGAATGTGTTTCATGGTTCAAGTTCCAATTTCCAAAGTACGAAAAGGTACTGATTCACGTTCCGAACGAAGGGAAGAGAAACACTAAAATGGTGCATACGAAGTATGGTATGAAAGTAGTATGCAGTTCCGGAGCAAGGCTAAAGGCAGAAGGCCTCGTTGCAGGAGTTGCCGATCTGCTTCTTCTCACCCCAAACAAGGAGTACGGAAGCCTTGCTATAGAAATGAAGACTCCTACCGGAAGACTGTCTGACTCCCAAAAGATGTGGAGAGAGGAGTTTGAAAAGGCTGGAAACAAGTATGTTGTCTGCCGTACATTTGAGCAATTCATGTGTGAGGTTGTAGACTATATGAAAAACAAATGATAAAATTTGTTAATTAGCTGAAAATAAATGAGTTAAGGTTTTCGCAATTCAAATATATTGCCTACCTTTATAGAAGCAAACAGCTAAAAGTAAGTAAGTTATGAATGAGTTTGAATTGGCAATCAAGTCGCATCTGGACAAGATTGCATCTGAAGATTCTGCATTCGCAGAGAAGTATCGCACCAAGTGCGAGATCGATAAAGACAGCATAGAGAAGTGCTGCAATTACATCATCAGTGAAGTACGGAAGTTGAAGCGCCAGGCTATGACTGATGCCGAGGTGTTCGGTATGGCCATGCACTATTTCGATGAGGACATCAAGTTTGATGGCAAGGCTCCTCAATGCAAGGTAGTCGTTTCTCATGAAAGTCTGTCAGAAGAAGACCAGGAGAGAATCCGTCGCCAGGCACAGGAGGAAATCGAAAGGGATGCCGTAGAGCAGGCAAAGAAGAAGATTCTGGAAGCAAAGAAACAGGAGGAAGAAAAGGCAAGAAAGAAAGCCGAGGAAGCTGAGAAGAAGAGAAAGGAGATGCTTGAGAAGCAGAAGGAGGAGTATGCCGGAGGTGGTCTTCTGTTTGGATTTGATGACTAGAAGTTATGAGACCAAGAACTGCACAGGAAAAGGAAGTAGTTGCCTTGAGTGCAACGCTTCCTCCAATCTCTGATAAGGAGATTGATGAGGCTCGCAGGTCCCATAATCACATGTACCATAGCAATGCATCTTCGTGGTGTGACCATTGTGGTCATGTATGGAGTCAGGAAGTAAAGAGTAATAGCAAGAAGAACTGGTACAAATGTCCTCATTGTGGAACGAAGCTCTACATCAACAAAGTCAAAAGAAAGACCATAAGCCATGATTCGTACTATTTCGCATTGATTCAGACTTGTGGTGGTTATCAGGTTGTTCGTAGTTTCATGTGCAACCGTTCCTCAAGGAGAGAGATTGGCATAATCCATTTCGAATGTAATGAGGTTTTCCAAGTATGGATGAAGCCTGGATGCAAAAATACCTATATGGCAAGGTGTGTCAATTTTGGCACCTACTATGTAGATTCTTATAAACTGAGTTCCCCAATCACATTGAAGCAGTTTCATCATAGATATGAATTGCATGGCTACCTGTCGAAGAAGATTGATCTGCTTCCGGAAGCTAAGAGGAACGGCCTAATGAGCATTCCGTATGATGTCAGCTACATCCCTTTGTTGGAGGGAGTTCTGCAAGACCCTCAAATAGAGATTCTTTTGAAGCACAAAGCCTGGAATCTAGTCAAGTATCATCTTAAACACAGAGGCATAGCAAAGGACGTATTTGCTTCAATAAGGGTTGCTCTTAGACATGGATACAAGATAAGTGATGTTGATTGTTGGGTAGATATGGTTGATATGCTTGCAAGATGTGGAAAGGATACAAGAAGCCCTAGATGGATCTGTCCGGAAGACCTTAAGTCAGCTCACGATTTTGCGGAAAGGATGTTGAACAGAAAGACAGAGAAGGAGGAGATAGCTCGAATCCTAAAGAAAGATGGGGAGGTGATGTCGAGGTTTGTTGAAAGATGTGGGAAGTGGTTAGGTGTTGAGATTGTGAGTGGAGATTTGACCATAAAGCCTTTGCAGTCGTTGGTTGATTTCAAGAGGGAAGGTGATACCCTGCATCATTGTGTGTTCAGCAACAGGTATTATGACAGAGAATATACCCTTATTCTTGGAGCAAGAGTCAACGGAGTAAGGACTGAGACCATAGAGATTGATACGAGAGACTGGAGGGTTGTTCAGTGCAGAGGAAACAACAATCAGAGAAGTAAGCATCATGACAGGATCTTGGCTACGGTCAATAAGAATATGAACAAGTTTAGGAGAGTTGCATTATGAACATAGAGATTTTAGACAAGGTAGACCTTTCATCTATAAGAAAAGAGGTTATGAATGGAAGGTTCATAAGGGTTATGCCAGCAGATGTATGGAGAAGGTATGATTGGAATACAGTCCGTCAGTTGATGCATGAGACTGGAACATATGTTCTGCCTACGCAGGAGCTGATTGACTATCTCAAAAGTGAGATAGGAGACATGAGGGCCATTGAAATAGGAGCCGGTAACGGAGTTGTAGGAAGGACTCTTGGCATCCCTATCACAGATAGTTGTCTGCAGAGAGACAATAAGAGAGTTAGACAATACTATGCAATGTGTGGACAGCCTGTCATAGACTATCCGAAAGATATCATAAAGGCAGAGGCTATGAGTGCTGTAGTAAGATTCAGACCAGAATGCGTTGTAGGATGTTACTGCACCCACAAGTGGGATGATAAAACGCAGTCCGGCAACGATTGGGGGATTGATTTCGAAAGGCTTCTGTCTTCAGTTAAGAAACTGATACTTGTAGGAAATCAGATTACTCATATGCATAATCCGATCATGAAAAAGTTTCACGTTGAGGAGAAGTTTCCTGGTCTCATTACAAGAGCTGGAATAGATGAAGTTACTAATTGTGTTTTTATATGGGAGAATAAATGATGAAAGTAAAACAACTTATCACAGGACCGATATTCCTGTTGCTGTTCTTGATTGTTACACCATTAAGATGGTTGCTGATGCAAGCTTTTGGCTATGTGTGCAAGCTGAGTAATTGGGTCACTGCTGGTTTTATGGAAAGTTTATGTATGGAGGATAATGAATGATGTCACCGAAATCAATAGCAGCACTGGTTTCTCAGATGAAGCCACCGCTTGAAATACAGAATGATTATTCGAGAACAATGTGGATGCTTGAACAGGCAGCAGCTATAGCAATGAAAGTATCAATGGATGAAATGGTAAAGCCAGTTCGTAAAGCTATAGGAGGATATTGGAAATGAAATTCAATAGTCAGATATGTACGACAAGGGAGCAGTCAGAAAGGCTGATTGCTCTCGGTCTCAAGAAGGAGACTGCGGATATGCATTGGTATAGACCAGCAGAATATGAACACGATTATTGGTTTGAGGGTGTAGGAGAATCGTTGGCAACAAGCGACATCCCT
>JAEIGA010000738.1_pt1 | contig 48517 bp, 42 predicted proteins | sample 9270691 | NCBI WGS metagenome assembly JAEIGA01 (sample SAMN17057246, study PRJNA624740) | gut metagenome | biome: biome; isolation source: fecal sample | host: Bos grunniens | place: China: Xizang | collected 2019 | reverse complement strand
ATAGAGTATTTTGGAATCAATCTAGTACATTATTTGTACACTATCCAAAAGGGGCTGATTACTCTAATGTCGAACAAATGCTTAGAGATTGGAAATTTGAAACAGAAAATGGCGATTCTGATCCTGAAACAGACTTCAAGTTTGTAATGGTGGAAACCAAATACAATTTTATATACCATTAATCAATAAGGAGAATATATATCCACTACAGAAATAGGCATGTTTCGTATTTCTACAATGCGCAATGCCGTAAGATTTACGTGCCACGCGCATCATTAGATACATACAAGACAGCTAAGTATTGGAAAAGTTTAGCTGCAGACTACGTGCCGTACGACTTTGAGTAAGGGGCTTGGGGAGAGAAAAAAACCGCGCTTGCGTTTGCATAGTGCGGTTTTTTTGTTAAATTTGTGGGCAGAAAGATTTTTAGAGAGCTTTTTTATGAACATTTTTGAGAGAACAGGACTTCCGAAGAGTCTATTTTGGGGATTTTTGGGTGTGCTCATATTTATGATGGGCGACGGCATTGAGCAGACATGGCTCAGCAAGTACATCGAGTCGCAGGGGCTTGACAACGAGTTATTATTTACCGTATATGGTATTGCCATTGCTATCTCCTCGTGGCTCTCGGGCGTGATTGCCGAGACCATCGGCGTGCGCAAGACCATGTGGCTCGGCTATGCAATCTATCTCTTAGGCATGGCAGGCTTTGCAGGGCTTGGCATGACGGGGCTCGACTTTCCGACGCTGCTAATAACATACGCCATAAAGGGGTTTGCCTATCCGCTCTTTGCATACACATTTATTGTATGGATTACCTACCGCGTAGGCAAGGATAGCCTTAGCTCGGCGCAGGGTTGGTTTTGGTTTGTATTCACTGGCGGACTAAACGTCTTGGGCGCCTACTACGGCGCATTTACAAAGGAGGCTATAGGCATTGTTCCGACGCTCTGGACCTCGCTCATATTCGTAACACTGGGTACAATTTGCGCTCTGGTTATCAACAAGTGTCCCGACACAAACCTCTTTGCAAGCAACTCTCCAAAGGCAAGCGGCAACAAGTTCAAGGAGCTCATCCACGGACTGGGCATTATGAAGCGCGAGCCGAAGGTGCTGATGGGTGGCATTGTGCGCGTTATCAACTCAATCTCACAGTTTGCCTTTGTGGTATTTATGCCGCTATACTTCGCAAGTCACGGCATGAGCGACACAGACTGGGGACTAATTTGGGGCTCGGTATTTATCTTCAACATCGTCTTCAACCTTATCTTCGGCATTGTGGGTGACAAGCTCGGTTGGAGTCAGACAATCATATGGTTTGGCGGTGTTGGCTGTGCTGTGGGTGTACTGCTCTTCTACTACGCTCCTGAGATTTGGAACAACTTCTGGTTTATCCTTGCTTGTGGCGGTTTCTGGTGCGTAATGCTTGCTGGATATGTTCCGCTGAGCGCCCTTGTGCCATCACTGGTCGAGAAGGACAAAGGCGCTGCCGTATCGGTACTCAACCTCGGCGCGGGCCTTGCAACATTTATCGGTCCACTACTGGTCAAGCTTCTTGAGAAACCTATAGGATATGCCGGCATTGTTTGGGTCATAGCAGCACTTTATATCGTCAGCTCAATAATGACCTATTACATTGCAAAACCAAGCAAGTAGATTATTATCATTGTTACGGCTGCTCTGGTAATACCCGAGCAGCCATTTTATTTATGGAGTACAGTCAAGTAATTTCACCTGAACATAGAGGGTTATTTATCATTGCCATTGACCAATCGGGCTCAATGTTAGAGCCATTTTATAACCACTCGACAATAGTAAGCAAGAGTGAGGCTGCTTCAATTTTAGCATCGGCGATAATTGAGGAGCTAGTTCTGCACTCACGTCAGGCATTCAGGCTGTCTGACCCATGCCCCTATTGTGATATTTGCGCAATCGGCTACTCAAAATTAGAGGTCAAATCTCTACTACCCGGTAACTCGCTTATTCTGCCTATCACAGCCCTAAACCCCGATAACATACCCATCACTCGTCGCACTGTAGAGTATATAGATAACAACAACCGCCTGCAGTTGGTTACAGAGTGTTATCGCGAATGGGTAAATCCGCAAGCGAGCAACATTACACCAACTGCAGATATGCTCAACACCGTCTCTGTTATTGTTAGTGAGTGGTGCAATAATGAGCGTAACAAGGATAGCATGCCACCTATAATCTTCAACATCTCTGACGGCATCGGTTACCTAGAGTGCCATAAAGAGCATCTGGAACTAGCCGATAAAATCAAGAGCACGGGTACAAAACACGGCAATACCCTCCTTTTCAACATTTGCGTTGAGCCATTAAGAGGCTCAACTCCGCTCAATTTTCCAAATCCTGATGACATTCCTCTTCGTCATCACGCCTACTCTTTTGCGCAACTTTCAAGTCCTATGCCAGAGATTTTCCACCCGCTTGCTGCGCGTTATAATCCCGATGCTCAACCGCCGTATCTTTGCTTTAGTTACAACTCATTAGCTCTGAGGATTTTACCAATGCTTGACATAGTCGTCAATTGGAAAATGCCCCAGTTTAACTACTAAATAGCTGTATAAAAGTTTACAGAGTGCTCCGTCACGTCCATCCCCTCTGCTCGCCGCAGGGGCCCTTGCAAAGATTGAAAGTGTCTGCGACACCACTTTTTATTTATATAGCCGTTCGCAAACAAGTTTGCACGGCTATATAAATAAAAAAGCCTTGCAATGCAAGGCTTTCAACCTTTGCGGAAAGGAGGGGATTCGAACCCCTGAAACGCTTTTGACGTTTACTCGCTTTCCAGGCGGGCCAGTTCAACCACTCCTGCACCTTTCCGTTTTCTTGGTGGACAAAGATAGGTCTCTTTTTTGATAATTACAACTTTTAGGTGGGAATTAGACAAAAATCACTACCTTTGTAGCCATAAATTTGTAGGTTATGTTTGAACAGAAATCGCTATTTGGGCACTTTGCATGCTTTACGGCATATCTTATCTTTGGACTCAATATTATTGTCTGCAAAGATTTGACAAGCAGTGGTGCTATATCACCGATTGCGCTCTTCACTCTACGTTCACTCGGCGCAGGTTCTCTATTTTGGATTATATCTCTATTTATGCCTAAGCAGAGGGTCGAAAAGAGCGATTATGTCAAGATTTTTGCGGCATCAGTTCTCGGGTTCTTCCTTACACAGATGTTCTTTTTGATGGCAATTTCTCGCATAACGCCAATGGACTGCTCTATAATCACATCGCTCTCACCAGTGTATACGATGTTCATTGCTGCATACGCCCTAAAAGAGCCACTCACTGCTCAAAAAATAGGAGGTGTTGTTCTTAGCCTTTGTGGAATTATATACCTGATACTCAACAGCGTAACCTCATCTTCAGCAGTAGCACAAACTACGCCGTTAGGAGTTTTGCTAATGATTGGCAACTCGCTCTGTTTCTCTCTTTATTTGGGAATTTTTAAGCCAACCATTGCCAAATATTCGGTTGTAACATTCATGAAGTGGACCTTCCTCTTCGCTTCGCTACTCGCCCTGCCATTTTCGGCAAAGGAGATTATTACGCTCGACTTTGCTGCACTACCTAAGCAACATATTGCCGAGCTTGCTTTTCTGATTATCTGTGCAACATTTATCACCTACTTCCTTATTCCAGTAGGGCAGAAAATTCTCCGCCCAACACTTGTAAGTATGTACTCATACGTACAACCTATCGTAGCTATTGTCGTAAGTATTTATGTGGGCATGGATACACTGAGCTGGCAAAAAGTACTCGCTGCAGTGACAGTATTTGCCGGTGTTGCTATAGTATCGTATAGCCGCAGCAAGAGAGAATCAAATAACTTGAACAGGTAGACTACTTAACCGGTTCAGTATGTATTCCGACATGTGTCGAATCACCAAACTCCTGCTTGAGCAGTCGCTCGACGGCAGTAGTTACAGCATGCGCCTGAGTAAGGGTTAGATTTCCGTCCATACGGATGTGAACCTCAATAGCATAAGCACTACCAATACGGCGAGTGCGAAGATGGTGTGGAGAGCTAACACCATCAACCGAGAGAATTATCTGCTCTATTCTCTGCTCAACATCCTTAGGCAAAGAGCGCTCAAGCAACTCCTCAAGGCTTGGCATTAGTAGACTATATGCAACCTTAACAATAAAGAGGCTTACTATTGTTGCTGCTATAGGGTCAAGGACTGCCCAGCTACCGCCCAAAAACATTGCACCACCGACACCTGCAAGCACACCAATAGATGAAAAGGCGTCACTACGATGGTGCCACGCATTTGCAACAACAACCTGTGAGTTAAGTTTTTCGCCACATTTAACAGTATAATGGTAGAGTAACTCCTTTGCAATAATCGAGATTACTGCAGCTATAAGTGCAACCATCGTTGGTTCAGCTAGCTGTTCACCTCGAGCCACAGCAACAATATCTTTTACGCCACCAACAAATAGCATTACAGCAACGCCAAAGAGGACTAAACTCACAAAGAGTGTTGCAAGTGTCTCAAACTTACCATGCCCATAACCATGGTCCTCATCTGCAGGTCTACCCGAAAGACGTACAAAGAGGATAACCACAATATCAGTCACAAAATCTGATAGTGAATGTACAGCATCTGCAACCATTGCGGCACTATTACCCACAATACCTGCCACAAACTTAAAGATTAGCAGTAGCATATTAACGACACTACCAACAATAGTTACTCGGTATATTTCACGCTGGCGAGAGTTATTCATTATCTAAATTTTTATCAGACAAAGGTAGTAAATAATTATATTTAGCGCAACAATTTTAACCTTTTCAACACAAATAGCTCTATTAAAAAAACGGAAATTCATGAAGACTATAATTTCTATCCTACTATCACTGGCAACAGTCTTTCCAGCAGCTGCTCGCATTGTATTATGCGATGATAATTGCAAAGTTGAATTCAGTGCAACTACAGAAAATGAACCACGCTTTGCTGTCGTATCTCCAGCAGGTATGCCCACTGTAGAGATAATACAACAAGCACCACTCCTAACTACACTAGAGGGTAAGACTATCGCTATTGTGGGTGAAAGTTTTATGACAAACATCATTCACCCTGAAATTGCGCGACTAATTACCCAGCACTACCCCACTGCAAAGGTTTTAACAATAGAAGATGTAGGTATGGCAGGTGTATATCCTGCTCCTGGAGTTACTCGAAGAAGTAAAGATGAATTTCAAGCCAAACTTAAGCAGTATGGTGTAGACGCTGTGATAACGGGCAACTGTGGCTGTGGATTATGCACGCAAAAGGAGTGCGGCTCTGCTATCGCTGCCGAATATATTGGCATTCCAGCTGTAGTAATTGCTGCACCAACATTTGTAGAGCAGGTCTACTACACTGCGACCAACAATGGCGTTGCTGCGCCACGCGTAGCTGAGTATCCAGGGGCATTTGCGTTGCACACAAACGAGGAGCTGATTACAAACACTCGTAATATCCTATGGGATAGAATAGTTACGGCATTAACAACACCTATTACCGATGAAGAACTCAAGCGTCACAATCCAGACATAGGGAGGGGTATTACTGACGATGTATATTACGGCACAACAGAGCAGATTTGTACCCACTTTCAGGAGATGAAGTGGAGCGATGGTCTACCATTCATTCTACCGACATATGAGCGCGTCTCACGCTTTATGGAGCATACAGACCTTGCACCCGAGCAGACCGTAGCCGTACTGCCAATAGCACATCGCAACACGACTGCATGGCACGTAGCTGTAAACGGCGTTATGGCAGGTTGTAAGCCTGAGTATATGCCACTGCTTATAGCCATCACTGAAGCCCTGAGTGCGCCAGAGTTCCGCCGAACATTGGCAAGCACGCATGGTTGGACTCCATACTGCTGGATAAACGGTCCTATTGTTGAACGGCTTGGTATTGCTACAGGTCAGGGCGGTATAAACAGTCCTGCGAATATGGCCATAGGTCGCTTTATCAACCTCGCACTGATAAATCTTGCAGGGTATTATGTTGGCGACAACCGCATGGGCACTTTTGGCTACCCTATGCCGTGGGTATTGGCAGAGGATGAGGCGAGCTGTGAGAAGATTGGTTGGCAGCCATACCACATAAGAGCCGGTTTTGACAAAAATCAGAGCGTTGTCACACTCTGCTCTGCCCTTACTTGGGGAGGAAACATGGCGCCTGCAACAACAGACCCGCAGAAGATTATGGAGCTTCTTGCGTGGGATATTACAGAACGTGGGCAGTTTGCACTTGGCAGTGGCAAGCAGTACACTCATCGTACTATTTTACTCACCCCATCTGTAGCCGCAACGCTGGCTGCCAAATACTCTACTCCAGAGCAGTTAGAACAGGCTCTAATTAAAACCGCACGCCGACCAACCTCCGAGCGCGTATTTGCCAACTACTACGCCAACCCGGGCAGTAATCCCGAACAGAGACGAACAGTTAGGCAATGGGAGTGGTACATTTCCAACAATGAGGATAGTCAACTAACACCTCCACCCGTATGGCACGCAACTTCAGATAGCGAAATTGCGACCATACCTACAATGAAACGAGGTATGACCGCAATTATAATAACCGGCGATGACTCACGCAACAAAGTGCAGATAATGCCCGGTGGTGGATTTACAAGTAGAGCTGTCAAATGACAGCTCTAATTTTTTTAGTTTCCTGCAACGACGATGATGCTCAAGCCGATGATAAAGAGTGCGAACATCAGAGCAAGAAGGTAACCTGTCTTGCGATCTGCGCCCTTAAATTCGTGCCAGATAAATACGCCCCAGAAGGCAGCAATCATTGGTGCACCCTGACCAAGAGCATACGATACTGCTGCGCCAGCCTTACCTGCTGCGATATAGCTAAATGCTGTACCGAGGCACCAGATAGCACCACCCAAAACACCTACAAGGTGAGTTGAAAGGCTACCCTTAAAGTACTCTGAATAGCTTACTGGAGTACCAACAAATGGACGCTTCATAACGTAAGTATTGAAGAGCAGATTTGACACCAACACACCAAGCGAGAAAATAAAGATTGCTGAATATGGGGTCAGCATACCCTCTGCAGGCTGCTCAAAGTTATTGATATCCATACCCTTAACAACAAAACGGTAGAATGTAGACATCAGTAGACCGGCAACAATAGCAAGGATAACACCTTTACGGCTATTTGCATTACTCTCGCCCTGCTTAGACACACGACCCGCTGCTGCGCCGTTACAAACGATAGCCACAACAACAAATAGCACACCAAGACCGAGCAGCCATGGATTACCCTTTGCCTGCTCAAGGTAGTTATTAATAACACCAAGCACAAGTGCAAGACCGCAACCCAAAGGGAAGGCTACTGACATACCCGCCAATGATGTAGAGGCTGAGAGCAGGATATTTGATGCATTGAAAATTACACCGCCAAGAATTACCCAACCAATACTAGCAAGGTTTGCCTGACTAAGGTCCGCCACAAAACTACGACCTTCATCACCAACGCTTCCCATAGTAAAACCAAGAAGTAGCGTAAAGAGGACCATTCCGATTACATAGTCCCAATAGAAGAGTTCATAACGCCAAGTCTTGCCAGCCAACTTCTGAGTGTTACCCCAAGAGCCCCAGCAGAGCATTGTAATAAAGCAGAAAACGACTGCCAGCAAATAACTGTTAATGATAAACATAATATTAAGATTTTAAGGTTAGAAATTATCAACTTCCTCGCGCGTTGGCACAGACGGCTGTGCACCCACACGCGTAACAGATATAGCCGAAGCTTTAGTGGCAAAACGCAGAGCCTCATTTAGACTCAACCCCTCTGCTAGTGCAGCGCAGAGAGCTCCGTTATAGACATCTCCTGCTGCAGTAGTGTCTACAGCCGAGACTTTGCAAGCAGGTATTAACACGCCCTTACCATCCTCATAGAGATAGGCGCCCTCGCTACCCATAGTGATAACTACACGCTCGACACCGAGTGAAACAAGAGCCTGAGCAGCTTTCTCTGCCGAAGCCTCATCAGTAACCTCAATACCTGTAAGAGTCTGCGCCTCAGTCTGATTTGGAGTTATCAAATAGAGTTTAGATAGTGTATGCTCACTTACTGTTGCCGCAGGCGCAGGGTTTAGGACAACGCGCGCACCCTTAGCAGCAGCCACAGCCACACAAGCATCTACAGTATCCATCGGAATCTCAAGTTGCAATAGAACAATATCGCCACCCTCTACCTGCTCAAGCGCAGGCATAACATCATCAATAGTCAAACAATTATTTGCACCCAAAGCTACAGAGATTGAGTTTTGAGCAGCACTATCAACCATAATCAGCGCAACGCCCGATGGAGTATCCTTGCGAACAATATATGTTGTATCTATCCCAAAACGCTGATATGCCGCCACTGCCGCATCGCCAAACATATCATTACCCACAGCAGCAGAGAAAATAACTCTATGCCCCATACGAGCCACAGCCACAGCCTGATTGGCACCCTTGCCACCACCGGCCATCATAAATCCACCACCTAAAACACTCTCACCTGGGCGAGGCAGACGCTCAGAGCGTACAACCATATCGGTGTTTGAGCTACCGATTACAACGATTTTATTCATAATTAAATAGCTATTTTCTACAAATTTAGTAAAATTTTCTATACTTTTGCACAAAAGAAACAAAAACTATACAAAATATGTCAACTGAAAGCAAAGTAAGAGCCGTAACAACCACACGACTCAAGCAGATGAAGGAGCAGGGCGAAAAGATTTCGATGCTCACCTCTTACGACTACACTATGGCATCTATCGCAGATGGTGCAGGCATAGATATTATACTTGTTGGTGACTCTGCCGCCAATGTTATGGCAGGTCATAAGACTACACTACCAATTACACTTGACCAGATGATTTACCACTCTTCATCTGTCGTTCGCGGTGTTGAGCGTGCATTTGTAGTGTGCGATATGCCATTTGGAACATATCAGGGCGACCCGCAGACGGCACTTCACTCTGCTGTTCGCATTATGAAGGAGAGTGGCGCTGATGGCGTTAAGCTTGAGGGTGGCGAGGAGATTCTCGACTCTGTAAAGAGAATACTCACTGCCGGCATCCCTGTTATGGCACACCTCGGCCTTACACCGCAGTCTATACATAAATTTGGTGGCTATGGTCTGCGTGCTAAGGAGGAGGCTGAGGCCGAGAAGCTGATTCACGATGCTAAACTACTTGAAGAGGCGGGTTGCTTTGCCCTTGTGCTTGAGAAGATTCCTGCCGCGTTGGCAAAACGTGTTTCCGAGGCACTTACAATTCCAACAATCGGTATTGGTGCAGGCGCTGATACGGATGGTCAGGTGCTTGTTATCCACGATATGCTCGGTATGAACAAGGGTTTCTCGCCAAAGTTTCTGCGCCGTTATGCAAATCTGCACGATGTTATGACAGAGGCTATTGAACACTATGTTGCCGATGTAAAGAGTTGTGACTTCCCTAACGAGAACGAGCAGTACTAAAACAACAGAGCCTACCAAATCGGTAGGCTCTGCTATTCTACTTACCATCCTTCTGGCGGTCATACTCCTCAACAAGGCTACGACCAAAATTCACAGCCGCAGTCTCAACTGCCTTGTACGCTCCGACGGCAACATTCTCAACAGCCTTATATCCACCAACCACGCCGTTTTCAATAGCTTCGTAACCGCCTACAACTGCATCCTCAACCCCTTTATAGGTCTTTACGATACCCTTTACTACTTTTTTTGCCATAACATATCGACTATTTATTAGCTTTAGCCCTCTCTAATCTTGCATTTGCCTCTGCAAGCTGACGCTCCATGCGCTGTTTCTCTGCTGCACTTCTAACCTTTGGATTAGAGAGTCGCTTCTGCTCCTGATAGAAAGCCTTTGATTCAAGTTTTATAGCCTGATAGTTTGTGCGGTCGATCTGTCGCTGGAGCTTTGCGCTCTGCTTCATATCTCGAAATGCCGCCTTAAAAAATCCCTCTTTCTTCTCACCATCCTCTGCCTGTGCTGTAGATGTAAATCCGCACATAAGTGCCACAACTGCTAAAAATCTAAAAAATCTTTTCATAATTCTCATATTGCTTAATTTCAAGTGCAAAGGTAGAGGCAATATAAAGGGTAAAAAAGGTCTACTGCGCCTATTGATTGGAGCATTTGGCGCACAGTATTGAAACTTAATTCCAAAAGTTCTATATTTGTGGAATAAAAGGCGTTTTTATGGACAACTCTCTATCTTCAACACTACGAGCATACATAGACCACTTTCCTGAAAGTAATGCATATAGCATTGACGACAAACTGACCATCGTTACCAATCCACAGTTTGCTGTTCTGCCCAACCATCCCTATCGCTGCCCACTCTCGGTGGCTATCTATTGCACACAAGGCACTGGCACGGGAAGAATCAACGCCAAGACCTTCTCTCTCAGTCCTGGAGGTTTTATGATTGTACTTCCAAATCAAATTACGGAGTTGGTAGATAGGAGCGATGACTTTGAGGCTACCTATATTATCATGACCGATACATTTACCGAGTCCCTGGGTATTGGCAACACCTTTAGCCTGCACGCTACTATTTCACAACATCCTCATACAAATCTTACGGGTCGAGCAAAGAGTGCATTAGAGAGTTACCTTGCAATGTGCAAAAGCATTATTCCTGAACATCAAAACCCAAATCGACTGGAGATTATAACGTTGCTCACAAGAGCATTCTTTCTCGGCTTGGGGTATTTCATGCACCAAACTAACTGTAGCGACAATAGCCGACAGAGTGAACTGACAAATAAGTTTATAGAGCTCGTTGAGAGGAACTATACAAAGCAGCGCGGATTGAAATTTTATGCCGAAAAACTGGCATTGACACCAAAACATATCTCCCTTGTTGTCAAACGGTCAAGTGGCAAGAGTGCGACGGAGTGGATTGAGAAGTATGTCATCCTTGACGCAATAACCCAACTCACCTCAACCGACAAGAGTATCAAGGAGATTGCCTACGATCTTGGTTTTCCTTCACAATCCTTCTTTGGCAAGTATTTCTGTCGAATTGTAGGCGCCTCGCCCGCCGAGTACCGCAAAGCACATAAAAAATAGTGGACCATACTCAGTATGGCCCACTAAATTTTCGACGAGATTGATATTACTTAACCTCAGCAATTTCAGAGAGCTTCTCAAATAGCTCACCAAATGATGCAAGGATATCCTGACGAAGTGCAGCATAGTACTTGCGAACAAGTGATGGGTTGTGTGGCTCAGTAGGATTGTTAGCCTTTACATAGAGGGCATTGCGGAGCTCTACGCCCTGCTGCATAACTGCGAAAATCTCCTTATCCTTTGCAGGCTGGAAGTAGATAGCCATATCGCAATCAAACACCAACTCCTCAAGACGATAGTCAATCTCTTTCTTCAGATTTCTTAAATTTGCCATAATTAAAATTATTATTTGTTAAACACTTTTATTCAATTATAGAGCAAAGATAAGAAAACATTGCGAGAAAACAAAGGTTTTAACGATTTTTTCTTCGGTGGCGGTGCTCTTTTTCCGGCACCTCGACAATTATACCCGTCTCGTCTGTCTCAACAACCGCCACAGGATAGCGTTTCTCTTCTGTCTGCGGTTTGGTCTGCGCAACAGTCTGCGTAGATGCCTGAGGCTTTGGTTGCGGCTTCGGAATGGTGTAAATTCTCTCCACAATCTTGTCGTTACTATAGGCAACATTCAGCTCCGAGTGGCGCATAGGTGGCAGAATTGTATTCTTAAAGATTATCCACGCATTTTGCAGCTTCTCAAGTTCCGCCTGCTTCTCCAGCTCGCTATGCGTTGTACTATTCAGAATGGCGATAACCTGACTCTTATCCGGTAGGTTCATACCCTCAACAGTAGGTATGCAGTCCGCCCAATGGTAGGTCATAGCTTTTGTCTCGACATTGCTTTTCGGGCACTGTTTTGTAACAAACGTAGCCACAGAGGCTGCACGAGCATTTGCCAGAGCCATATTTTTAGACTCTACACCATCGGGCGAGGCATAACCGACAACAACGACCTTAGTGATGTGCATAGTCGTATCTGCCGCCTGCTCCACAAAGCGGTCAAGTGCTGCAATAGCGTCGGCATTTGTTGAGAAGCTACTCTGAAGTGTAGAGTTGTTAATCGGATAGAGCATATCAAACTCCGACGTGCCATTATCGGCATTGCGGACAAGGTATCGCTCCGTAACCTTATCTCCCCTCTGCACTTTAGAGAGCAACAATGAGTCCTTTGAGGTACTCTGCGCCATGATTGACATAGCCAACAGTAGCGCGACAATAGATAATGTAAACTTTTTCACGATAATATTGATTTTTGGTTTTCACTGCTTAAATTCCAAAAATCAAGCCACGTTTGGCAATCGCAAAGGTTACATCAAGAGCTTAGAATACAACCCTAACGCCCAACTGCATACGCCAACGCGAGAGTAGGTCGTTCTGCGAAATCTCACCGCCCACAAATCGGTAGCTTGGGGTCTTATTTCCCTTGCCGTCGTCAGTAAGCGCCGTAACCTCAACAGGAGATAGTTTCCAGTCATCAAGGAAGTAGGCAGCGCCCCAATTTCGGTTAAAGAGGTTTGTAAGGTTCATAATATCAAGTGTTATCTGCACCTTACGAGAGTTATATTTGCTAAAGTAGAAGTCCTGCGCAAAGTGGAGGTCTACATGGTGCTCAAAAGGTGCAACAAGAGAGTTTCGCTCGGCATACCTACCGCGATTTTCTCTCAGTGCACGGTGCTGCATAATGTAATCATTAAAGGCTGTGCGCTGCTCATTGCTTTCAAAATTCATCACAGCGAGCTCTGCCTCAGTAGGCACATAGATAGTCGTATTTCCGCGATATGTATCGCCATTGACATCTACACCATTCTTATAGTATGTAGGTGTATATCTCATACCCGAATAGCCCTGGTATATCAATGACACAGTAGAGCCAAAAATGCCCCCATAGCGCTTTGAGTAGCTCAATTGCACTGTCAGTTTATGCGGCACCTCAAAGACAGAGTGTGTAAGCGGTTTGCTATTTGAGACAGTTGCATAACTCTTACCCCAAATACTCGGAGCAGAGGATGACACGCCATCATTGACAGTAAAGCTCTGCGAGAAGGTATATGTTGCGGCAAGTTGCAGACCAAATAAGAACTGCTTCTCGACCATTGCCGAGAGGTTATACGAATAGCCACGCTTTTCATTCTCAAGCAGGTAGATAGAAGAGAAGCTCTTCTTTGCGCTTGAGTCGTAGTAAGGGGTGCTATTATTCTGATTTGCCAACTCACCATTAACAGCATAGAGCTTTGAGCCGTTATCCGCAGCAACGATATTGCGAATTGATATGTCATTAATACTCTTTGCATATATTCCCTCAAGGGTCATCTTCCAACCCTTAAAGGTGGTCTCAAGGGCGAGGTTCGCCTTAAAGGTCTGCGGCATGCGGAACTTACGGTCAGCGACATAAATCACCGGATTTGCGCTTGTGCCAGCTGTTCCACTAGGCGACACTCCAAATGGTGGGATATTCTCGCCATAAAGAGTATAACCCGTTTGAGTCATACCAGTGTTAGAGTAACAGTTTGTAATCCACACAAATGGAATTCTACCGGTAAAGACTCCCGCACCACCACGTAGCGTCAATGTAACATCACCACTTGGCACGGCGTACCACTTAAAGCCCACGCGAGGAGAGAGTAAAATATGAGTCTTAGGCTTGCTATTTGTCGCAACGCCATACTTCTGTGCAATCTCGTGGCCGTTGAAGGAGCTATTCTCTCTTGGTGTATTGAATATCACAGGAATATCAGCACGAACTCCATATGTGAGTTGGAAATTATTAATCCACACCTCATCCTGTGCAAAGAGTCCGAACTGAGCTGTATTTATACGAGTGGATGCATCACCAATAGGGATTGTCTGCTGGAACATTGATGGCTTAGAGGCGAGGAAATCCGCCATGGTATCATATGTATAAGCGCCATTTGCATTTGAGACAAAGAGCACCTTAGCGGTAAAAATCTCGTTATGCGTACCAACAGTAATATTATGGCTACCCTTATTGATTGACAGATAGTCAGAGAGTGTAATACTATTCTGCACCAGCGAGTTACTACATGCCATGCCATCAGTTCCAATCTTTACAGCTGTCTTCTCACCGTCACGAATACGGTCAATTGTCACAAATGGTGTCATAGCATCTGTATCACGACCATCTATTACTCGGGTATATCCAGCACGCAACGAGTTGAATACTGAGGATGAAAACCTTGAATCAAGCTCCGCCATAACCGAGTGTGTAGTACTTACAGAGGTGTAGCCTGAGCCGTGGAACAGGAGCGTAGAGGCAGAGTTTACATACTCATCCTTACCCGCATCAAGAAAGTTGTAGCGCACCGCAAGGTTATGCTTGTCTGATATATGCCAATCCACACGCGCCAAGATAGATGTACTACGACGCTCTATATTACGCTTACCATATCCACCTCCGTCATATCCGGTAAGCGAATAGAAGTGGTTAGCTATTGTCTGCGCATCCTCCTCACTAACCTTACAATTTGTATCACCAATATGATATGCAGAAGGTGAGTGGTCAGATGAGTTCTCGGCACTAATAAAATAGAAGAGTCTATTTTTCACTATTGCACCACCCCAAGTTACACCATAAGTGAGTGTATTTTGCTTTGCAAGTGGCACTCTATTCACCCCCTTACCATAGAGATTGTTATCTGTGTAGTATGCATAAGCAGTTCCATTAAATGTATTAGTACCCGACTTTGTCACCGCATTGATACCTCCACCGGTAAAACCACTCTGTCTAACATCAAAAGGGGCAGAGACTATCTGCACCTGCTCCAATGCATCAAGCGGAATTGGGTTAGCACTTGCAAGACCACCATTAGTTCCGTTTGCGGTAAGGCCGTACATATCGTTATTCACAATACCGTCAATATAGAAAGAGTTGTAGCGACTATTTGCACCGCCAATAGCTACGCCACCCTCTTGCTGAGTTGCAGCATAAGGAGATAGTCGAGCAATGTCATATATCGAGCGGGTAACAGTAGGCATGGCTGCAATATCATTTGCAGAGAAGTTTCCCTGTGGTTTGTAGTCACCCACAACAACAATGCTGTCTATTGACGGCTGATCTTTGAGCGTAGTATTAAGCTCCAATGTCTGACCTAAAGATGGGTAAATCTTGTCAATTGCACTTGTAATATATCCCACGCATGAGAATGTTACGACATACTCACCACCAACTTTCAGACCATCAAGATGATACTTTCCATCAATATTGGCACTTGTGCCATAGCTGACGCCCGTAGCCGTATTTGCCGCCACTACCGTAGCTCCGATAATAGGCGTATTGTTACTATCTGTTACTGTGCCTGCAATAGAGGCTGTTGTCACCTGCGCAAAAACCGCAAGCGGTAGAAGAGTTAAAATAGTTGTTACAAAAAACTTTCGCATAGCGCAAAAAATAAAAAAATCCGACATCTGTTAAGATATCGGGGCTACATCATAAGGCATAGCAAGACACAACGTGCCACGCTTTACCACCTGATTTCTACCATCCGGACTATACCGTCGGTATCGGAATTTCACCGATTCAGTCCCAAAAGGCAATAAAAAATAGGCTACAACTCATAGTTACAAACCACACTACGCAGCCTTATTATCACTTTGCCCCGGGAGTCGCGGACTATCACCGCCGGTGGGGAGTTGCACCCCGCCCCGAAATCGACTACAAATATAGGGTAAAAAAGTTGAATTAACAAACTTTTTTGCTATCTTTGTGCTATGCAAAATCAGGATGTGAACAATATGACATTTTTTGAGCACCTAGATGCTCTACGCCCAGGACTTCTACGTGCTGTGGCGGTTATGTTTGTGACAATGGTTGTAGCATTTATGCTAAAGGAACCTATTATGGCAGCAGTCATGGGTCCCCAATCGCCCGATTTCATCTCAAACAGAGCCATGTTTAACCTGGCTGAGTATATGAATAGTGAGGTACTCAAAATTAACCAGTCGCCTGTCACGCTTATCAACACCACCATGGCAGGTCAGTTCAACATGCACATGATGATGGCATTCTACGTAGCACTTATTGTTGCAATACCCTACCTACTGTTCGAGTTGTGGCTATTTGTTCTGCCAGCACTAAGTCGTAGAGAGCGTAGATACAGTACACTTTTTATATTATACATCGTAGTATGCATGGCATTAGGCATCGCATTTGGATATTACATTCTCTCACCACTATCTGTCAATTTTCTTACTGGATATAGGGTAAGTGACAATATCACCAACATGATTGATGTTGGATCGTATATATCTTTGGTGGCAAATTTGGTGCTTGTATGTGCAATTATCTTTGAGCTACCTGTGGCAGTACACTTTCTCTCCAAGACAGGTCTGCTTACAGCCAGCTTTATGAAGAGGTATCGCCGCCACGCAATTGTCGTGCTCGCTATCGGTGCAGCGATAATCACTCCACCAGATATTATGAGTATGATTTTAGTTATCATACCGCTATATCTCCTCTATGAGATGAGCATCTGGATTGCTAAAGAATAGTTTAGATAGGCTTTTGACTATAAGATTAAAATATTTTTGTACCTTTGTGGCATGGAAGAGATTTTAGATAATATTGCCGAGCAACCTAGCTATGACGTCATCGTTATAGGCGCAGGTGCTGCAGGTATGATGGCTGCAGGTACTGCAGCGCGCAATGGCGCAAAAGTGCTCCTACTTGAGAAGATGGAGAAACCGGCTCGAAAGGTCCGTATTACAGGTAAAGGTCGATGCAACCTTACCAACGAGCGCGGCGAGGAGGAGTTTGCTGCAAATATCCGCACAAATTACGATTTTCTAAAGGTTGCATACTCGGAGTTTAACAACCGTGCAACTATGCGCTTCTTTCAGCGTCTGGGTGTAAAGCTTGTCACTGAGCGCGGTGACCGCGTATTCCCTGAGAGTGGTAAGGCTGCCGATGTTGCAAATGCATTAGAGTTCTACTGTCGTGATTACGATGTTGAGATTCGCTGTCACACTCGCGTTTCCGGTATCGTTACCCTAGGAAATAAAGTGCTGGGAGTAAAATACTTCAACAAGCGTGGTTTTGAGCGTCGAATTGAGGCTCCAAATGTAATTATCGCTACTGGTGGTATCTCATATCCTCGCACAGGTTCTACGGGCGACGGTTATATCTTTGCGGATGCATTAGGTCACACTATTGAGGATGTGCGTCCATCGCTTACGGCTCTTGTAACCTCACATCCTCAAGCACAGTTTATCCGCGACGTAATCTTGCGCAATACGACTATACGCCTTGTCGTGAATGGCGAGATTATTGGTGAGGAGTTTGGCGAGGTAACCTTCTCTGACCGCGGTATTGAGGGAGCTGCAACGCTTCGCTTGAGTCGCGATGCAGTTGATGCACTCACAGAGGAGAAGAGTGTCAAACTTGAGCTTGACCTTAAACCTGCACTGGACGAGGAGACGCTCCGCAACCGTATTCAGCGAGAGATTGCCGAGATGGGACCTGAAGAGTTCTTTGCCGAGCTTGTGCGCCGTCTTGTTCCTAAGCCACTTGTTGTGCCAATCTGCAAGGAGATAGATGTACATTCACGCCTATATGTCAGCAAAGTTACAGATAAGGAGTTTGAGCGACTTATCAAGGTACTTAAGGGCTGGAGTTTCCCTATTTCGGACTACGCATCATTTGACTATGCAATTGTCACCGCTGGTGGAGTTAAGTGTAGCGAGGTAAACGAGTATACTATGGAGTCAAAACTAATCAAGGGACTCTATTTTGCTGGCGAGGTTCTTGATATTGATGCAAATACAGGTGGATACAATCTTCAGATTGCATTCTCTACAGGACACCTTGCAGGTCTGTTGAAAAAGTAAACTATGAAACAGAGTGGCAGAAATATCAAGCAACGACTCTACGGGCTGACCCTCATCGGCAACCGTTTGTCGCGTATTTGCCACATCCACGGACATGGAGTGCACTCCCCTTTTGTCTACTCGCTTGTTCGCAAGGTCTTTATGCGTAAAACACTTATTGACCCTGCACAAGATAGCCTTTACAACTCACTCATAGAGCTTGGGGCAGCAGAAAAGCGTGCTACAGAGTTGCAGAATATTGCGACTCTACTCTCATACACCTCCTGTAGTATTGACAATATTGAGTGTGGTGCCGATTTTAATATCGCCACAGCAGCTAACGGCATGGATATCTGTACTGCATATCAAAATGCACAGCAGAATCATACTACCCTTGTCGTTCTACATCCTTACCTAGACAGGGCGCGTAGAGAGATTTGCAGAAAGCTTGTTGAGATTCATACATCTACCAGCGTAGACAACCGAGGCTACTTGATATTTTTTAACAACCATCTGCCAAAACAACATTACCGACTATGAAGCTATATACCAAAGGTGGCGACAAAGGCAAAACCTCACTTATTGGTGGTCAGCGTGTTGCCAAAAATGATATCCGCGTAGAGGCTTACGGCACCGTTGACGAATTGACCGCCCACATTGCTCTGTTTGCCGATCGACTTGCATTGCGCTGTAAGGATATTGCCGAGCAGATTATCCCAGACATTAAGCGCATCAACTCTGCGCTGATGACTGTAGAAGCTCATCTTGCCGTAGGTACAGGCGGGGAGGACAAAATCGCACCTCTTCCAGACGAGGTTGTTGCCTGGATAGAGAGCCGCATAGACGCCCTACAGGCGGAGCTGAAGCCTATCACCTGCTTTACAATCCCAGGTGGCTGCGAAATGACCTCTTTATGCCATATCTGCCGCACAGTCTGCCGCCGTGCCGAGCGTCGCGCTGTAGATGTTGACCAGAGTTACGGTGTGGATAAGAATAGCATGCTGCTGCTCAACCGCCTCTCTGATTACTTCTATGCCCTTGGCCGAGTTCTGTGCGACAAACTCGGAGAGAAAGAGTTCCTCTGGACAAAATAATTCTCAAAAAACTATTTTATTTCCGAAAAAATTCCTATATTTGCGCTGAGATACAGCAAATTATGAGAAGTATTTTCACATACAACAAAATATCCCCTCTCCGAAAAATCGGGGGGGGGATTTTCGCACCTACAACTCTCTAATTTACAATACTTTACCGACTTCAAAGGCGATAAGAACAATCTTAACGCCCGCTTTTCTATGCATATATACAAACAACTATAATTTTTAACAAAACTTACACATTATGAAAAACTTGATTAAATTTTTCATAACAGCGACCATTCTGTTCACAGCATCGTGTACAACAGAGAATTTGGACTCCTCTATTGCTAGCGAGGAGACTGTCGAGGTATTCTTCGCGACAAATCTTGCCGATAGCAGTACACGTGCGTACGACGATGGCAAACATGTAAACAAATTGTACTACTTTGTTTGCGATAGTGACAATCGCATCCTTAACGACCTCTGTGGAACTTGCGACGAGAAAGTTGACGAAAAATTCAGCTTCACATTGTCTCTTATCAGGTGTATGGAGTACAACATCTATTTATGGGCACAGTATGAAGATGAAAATGGAGTTGCTGCGTACTCTATAGAGAACGGAGTTGTAGCTATTGACTACACAAAAAACATTGCTGCTAACAATGGCAACCTCGATGCATTCTATGGTTCTGTAAACATTACGCCAGATGAGCACGGTAAGACTCAGAATATTTCGCTTACCCGTCCATTCGCTCAGCTCAATGCTCTGACAAGCGATGGCAATACGCTTCTTAAGAATGATGTAGCGAGCTTTGAGAATGTCACAAGTACTGCAACCGTTAAGGGTATCTACTCTCAGTTCAACCTCATTAATGGCGATGTTGTTGATACAAGTAGGCAGACTGTTACATTTGCTTCAGATACGATTCCTGCTGGAAAAGGAGAGGTGACTTTGAATGCTAACTACACATACCTCTCAATGAACTACCTCTTTGTCCCTACAACACAGAAGTGCGTTGCAGATGTTCAGTTCACTTTTACTGCTACAAGACAAACTTCTGGAGCTCAGCCTATCGTAATTACAACTCCAGAGTACACAAGCGTTCCTCTGAAGTCTAATTACAAGACAAATATTATCGGTAAGCTCCTGACTGATTCTACTGAATTTAATGTAGAACTCGATGGCAAGTGGGCTACAAAAGATGAATATGTCATCGCAGGTGATGTAACCCTTGCTGAGGATCTTATTGCTTCTAAGGTTATCGTTAAAGAGAATGCAGTTCTCAACCTCAACGGTCACTCTATCACCAGTGGTATGCCATATAACGACAAGATGACAGGTACAGATATCGCAGCTATCACTATTGAGAACGGCGCAACTCTTAAAATTGTGGGAGAGGGTACAATCACTGGCTCTGAGTACGGTGTTTATGTAAAGAATGGTCATGTTGTAATCGAGGGCGGTAATATCTCTGCTGGCACATCTGCTGTTCAGGTAAATGTTGGTACTGCAGAAATCAAGGGTGGTGAGTTCTCTGCTACTAAGAGCAATACATATGTTATTAATTGTATCGATGCTTGTTGGAAGAATGACACTGCAAACGTTTACATCAAGGGCGGTAAATTCCACAACTTTGATCCTGCAAACAATGCAGCCGAGGGTACTGGCACTAACTTCTGTCCTGAGGGTTATACAACAAAATTATTAGAGGAAGATGGCGTATATGAAGTTATCCCTCCGGTATCAAGCGCATCTGAGCTTATGACAGCACTTAATAATTCCGGAAGTGTATCTGTAGTTCTTGGTAATGATATTGAAATTGTTCCTAATTTTGAAGATACAAATGTAATATTTAATATTCCAGCTGGCACTGATGCACACCTTGACTTGAATGGTAAAAAAATTACAATAGATACAGAGGAGGCTACAAAAACTTATTATACTTTTGTTATCAGAGAGGGTGGTTCGCTTACTATTGATGGCAATGGTACTGTAGAGGCTACAACACCAGAACCAGTAATGTTCTATCCTGCTGGTGATTTGGTTATCGAAAATGGTACATTTATTAGACATATACCTGAAGGATATACCGGCAGTGCAGGTAGTATGTTTGTAGGAACAAAACCCGCAGGTGGCTGGGAAAGTACAGGTGTAACTATCAATGGTGGATACTTTGATGGTGGTTATTATGATCCAGTCGCAGCGGAAGTCGAAGAGATTCTTGCTGGCACTAAGGAGTTTGTGGAAACTGAGGCTGACATTGCTAAACGCGGTCAGGCTGGTGATACAAATGCAACCAGAAAAGCTATAAAGGAGTTTATTAGTGATACATTTAACAGATCAAACAATTACTTCAGGGTTTATGGCGGTACCTTTGTAGGAGCTAACCCTGCTTGGGGTGATGAGGGCTGCATGCTTCCAACAAAGCCTAACTATCTTCGTCCGTGGTCTTACTATCAGGGGGCGTTTCTTGATGGTCAGACATTCAACGAGAATGGAATTGTACTTCCTGAGGGTTATACTATCACAAAGGGCACTCACGAGGATGGTAGACCGACTTATACTGTGAAATACAATAAGTAAGTAAGTAGAGATAAACTACAAAAGACTAAAGGAGGTCGTTCTGCGGAACGGCCTCTGTTTTTTTGTGCGTTCAATATAAATATCGGAAAAAAATTTTGCGAATTGCATTTTTTTTATATTTTTGCACTCTGAATAATAACGGCAACAAAAACTCGTTATTGAATTAACCTTAAAATTAGATAGTTATGTATTGGACACTTGAGCTTGCATCAAAATTGGAAGATGCACCATGGCCAGCAACCAAAGAGGAGCTTATTGATTATGCAAACCGTTCTGGCGCACCACTTGAGGTTCTTGAGAATCTTGAGGCGATTGAGGACGATGGCGACATCTACGAGAGCATCGAGGAGATTTGGCCAGACTACCCTTCAAAGGAGGATTTCTTCTTTGATGAGGAGGAGTATTAATCACCTCATACCTACTATACTGCATAGATAAGATAATTATCCAGTATAGTAGGTTTATTATTTTTTAACCTAACTAACCTAAACAGAATAAGTTATGAAAAGAGTATGTGTTTTGGCAATTGCGATGCTTGCTTCCATCTCAATTGCTTCTGCAGGTTGGACAAATTACTATATTATTGAGAATGTAGGTAATGCTCCAACAAGAAAATTAAAGATTGATTGGGAGAATAAATATTTCTTCCTTGACTCTGATAGCGAGGATGAGACAAAGTGTCCTATAAAAAATCTAAAGACAAATGGCAATACCAAGACCTTTGATGTATATTACACCTCATCAGTAGGTGGTGGAAAGTATTGTAGTGTCAAGTTTACCACTGACGAGGAAAACAAATTCACCATTACTCTGACACAATCTGGAGGCTATAAGGAGACTTTCGTAATATCTGACAAAAAACCGCTAAAAGATGCTATTCGCGATGCCAGAACAAACCCTAAAGAGCTTCTAAAGGGTGGCGTTGATAAGATTTCAAATGTATTCAAGAAGAAGGAGAAAAAATAAAAAGAATTAACAAAAAAAGAGCTGTCAAAAATATTGACAGCTCTTTTTTTGTGTTAGAAATCAAGTCCAAAGTTTATCTGAACAGCGTTATTAAATGGTGTATTCCTTTTACCAACGAGATATGCAACATCAAACTGAAGATGGAAAAATCTTACACCAACTCCAAAAGTGCCATAGCCGATAGTTTGCTCATGCATACCACCAATTATGCGCGACACATTTGCTCCAGCACGAAGATATAGCAGACGCATAAGCGAGTACTCGGCTCCTAACTTAGCAGCAAAAATATCCTCACGACTTGAAATGCCATAGCGAAGTTCAGAGGTAAGGTCAAGTTTATGACCATCTGTAAAAGGTAGTGAGAGCCCAACTCCGACTGCAGGAGCAATGCCATAGCGGTCATAATCGGGCTTAACAGGTGCATCAAACGCCAACTTTGCGCCTATATTAACCTTCGCGTCCTCTATCAATTGAACTGGCAACTGCGAAAACAGAGCAAGGTCTAATCCGCCACCATCGTAATTATCGTCATAAACGATATTACCATATGCACGATGATAGCGAGCAGTAGCTGCAAAGGCTACCCTATCAGAAAGTTTATATCCATAGCCCAAATCAAAGCGTTGCGCTCCCGGGCGTCTATCCAGCACATCAATACGTGGTTCCATATTAAACTGCAGACCCACAACAAGTGCGTGTCGGTGTGCAAAGCGGACATATCCACCACCCGATAGCATTCGGTTTTTACGATATACCTCACCCGCAAAGTCTGTATAAGCAAATGCCACCTGTACTGTTTTATACTCCATAAGGGTAGATGCGGCATTACCAAAAGTAGCAAATGCATCTGCCTGCGTAGCCACACCGGCACCTCCCATAGCCGCAACGCGTGCATTGGGCGTATGGTCGTAAAGACCCTGTGCCCACAGCGATGTAGATATCAGTGCGAAAAGTATAAAAATAGAGCGTTTCATAACGACTACATATTCATACCACCACAACAGTGAATCACCTGACCAGATACATAGCTAGACAAATCCGATGCGAGGAACAGAGCCACATTAGCCACATCCTCCGGAGTACCGCCACGACGAAGCGGAATAGCTTTTGCCCACTGCTCACGAATCTCTTCAGAGAGCTGACCGGTCATCTCGGTAATAATAAATCCTGGAGCGATGCAGTTAGCTCTGATACCGCGAGAACCCATCTCCTTTGCAATAGACTTTGCAAGGCCTATCATACCAGCTTTAGAGGCTGAGTAATTACACTGACCTGCATTACCACTTACACCAACAACAGATGACATATTGATAATTGAACCACCACGTTGGCGTGACATCACCGGAACAACAGCATGAACGAAGTTAAATGCCGACTTAAGATTGACATTGATAACTGCATCCCACTGCGCCTCGGTCATACGAAGCATAAGACCATCTTTGGTAATACCAGCGTTATTTACAAGAATATCTATACGACCGAAATCAGCCATAATCTGTTCAACCACAGCGTGACTCTGCTCAAAATCTGCAGCATTAGAGGCATATGCCTTAACGCGAACACCGAACTGTTCAAGTTCTGCCTGAGTAGCAAGAACACCCTCAGACAGCTCCAAATCTGTAAAGGCAATGTCTGCACCCTGCTCAGCAAATCTCATAGCAACAGCCTTGCCAATACCCCTTCCCGCACCTGTAATTAGGGCGACTTTTCCTTCAAGTAATTTCATAATCACAAAAATTTGTTAATAAAATCTGCTCAAATATACGAATTTTATTTGAAAATAGACTACCTTTGGGGGTTGAATGTTTGAATTAGGATTAACAACAAAATAAAAAACAGTATGAAAGACTCACAGATTTTTGATTTGATTGCTCAGGAGCGTAGTCGTCAGATGCGCGGTATTGAGCTCATTGCATCAGAGAACTTTGTTAGCGACAGCGTCATGGCTGCTATGGGTTCTGTGCTTACAAACAAGTATGCCGAGGGTTATCCTGCAGCGCGCTACTATGGTGGTTGCGAGGTAGTTGACAAGGTTGAGAGCCTTGCAATTGAGCGTATCTGCAAACTTTATGGCGCACAGTATGCCAACGTACAGCCTCACTCAGGTGCTCAGGCTAACATGGCTGTATTTTTTGCAGTTCTCAAGCCAGGAGATACTTTCCTTGGTCTAAACCTCTCTCACGGTGGTCACCTTTCTCACGGCTCTGCAGTAAATATGTCAGGTATGTACTTCAACGCAGTGAGCTACTCTGTTAAGGAGTGTGATGGTCGCGTAGATTATGACGAGATGGAGGCTAAGGCTCTTGAGTGCAAGCCTAAGCTTATCGTTGGTGGTGCATCAGCTTACTCTCGTGAGTGGGACTATGCTCGCATGCGTCAGATTGCAGACAAGGTTGGTGCCCTTCTTATGATTGACATGGCTCACACTGCAGGTCTTATTGCTGCTGGTCTGCTTGAGAACCCTGTTAAGTATGCTCACATTGTTACATCTACAACACACAAGACTCTCCGTGGTCCTCGTGGCGGTATCATCCTTATGGGTGAGGACTTTGACAACCCATGGGGTCTTACAACTCCAAAGGGCGTAGTAAAGAAGATGTCACAGATTCTCAACTCTGCAGTATTCCCAGGTATCCAGGGTGGTCCACTTGAGCATGTTATCGCAGCTAAGGCTGTGGCATTTGGTGAGGCTTTGGAGCCATCATTTGTTGAGTACCAGACTCAGGTTGTAAAGAATGCTCAGGCCCTTGCAGCTGCATTTACTGCACGCGGTTACAACATCATCTCTGGTGGTACTGACAACCACCTTATCCTTGTAGACCTTCGCACTAAGTTCCCTGAGCTTACAGGTAAGGTTGCAGAGAAGGCTCTTGTTGCAGCTGATATTACAACCAATAAGAACATGGTGCCATTCGACTCACGCTCTGCATTCCAGACCTCTGGCTTGCGCTTCGGTACACCTGCTATTACAACTCGTGGCGTTAAGGAGGATCAGATGGAGGTTATCGTAGCTCTTATTGACCGTGTACTTTCTGATCCAGAGAATGAGGCAAACATCGCAGCTGTTCGCGCAGAGGTGAACGCTATGATGGAGAAATATCCACTCTTTGCATGGTAGAATATCTGAATTTTCTCGCTGAGCTTTCTCAAAACAACAACCGAGAGTGGTTCGCTGCTCACAAAGAGCAGTACAAGGCTTGCGATAGAAAGTTGAAGGAGTTTGCGGCGAAGCTAATCAATGGCATCGCCGCATTCGACCCTTCGGTTGCAGGGCTAACCGTTGCTGACTGCACATACCGCATCTATCGCGATGTACGTTTTAGCCTCGACAAGAGTCCATATAAAACTTGGACTGGCGTATATGTTGCACCTCATGGCAAAAAGGCAGGCTACGCAGGTTACTACGTTCATTTTGAGCCATCTGGATGTTTTCTACACGCAGGCTCACACTGTCCAGAGCCCGTTGTGCTAAAGAGTATCCGCGAGGAGATTTTGGACAATGGAGACAATATGCTTGCAGCTATTGAGGCGAGCAACGGCTTTAGGCTATACCGCGAAAACTGCCTTAAGCGCACTCCAAAGGATTTCCCTACAGGCCATAAGTACGACGAGCTGCTTCGTCTAAAGGATTTCGGCATTGAGAAACCATTAGACCCTGCACTGCTTGCAGACGACAATGCCCTACTGGAGTCGGTACTCTGCGACCTAAAGTCGACCTATCCTCTCGTTGAGATTCTCAATCGCGCAATCAACTACGCCTACGAGGAGATGATATAAAATCAAGAGGAGAGCTTAGTGCTCTCCTCTATTATTTAACAACTCTCTAATCTGATTGCAACTCTGTTCGGGATTTTTGCGGTCAAAATGGAACGGGGTAATGCCCAATTCTGCAGCAGCGACGACATTCTCCTTGCGGTCATCAATAAACATTGTCTGAGCAGGGTCAAGGCAAAACCGTTCAAGGAGCAGAGTGTAGATCTCTTTTTCTGGTTTAATTAGCCCCACCTCGCATGAGATAATCTCGCCATCAAAATATTGATAAACGGGCATTTTTCGCAAAAACTCAATATACTCTTTAGACATATTTGAGAGTACAAATAGTCGATAACCACCACGCTTCAACTCTGAAATCAACTCTGCGGTCTGGGCAATCTGTTCCTGATAAGTTATCGCCGTAGCCATCATGTGGCGTGCGGTCTCAACGTCGGAGCCACGAAATTTAGCCAAACACTGAGCAACATTGTCAAAAGTTCGCGTACCACGGTCATAGTCACACCAGAAGTCGGGCAGTTGTTCTCCGGAGTTGATAAAATAGAAGTAGTCCATCAGCTCCTGCGGACAGCGCGCCTCGTTGCGTGCAAAGACCACACCCGCAAGGTCAAAAACGATATTCTTCATACTACTCAACATATAGCACCAGTCCCTTAAGATACTCACCCTCTGGATGATAGATATTTATCGGATGGTCTGTAGGCTGTGTCAGCTGATGTAGAATTCGGACCTTACGACCCGCGATGGCGGCAGCTGTAAAGACAGTAGTACGGAATAACTCCTTACTCACAGCCTGCGAGCAAGAGAAGGTAAAGAGTATACCGCCACTCTTTATCTGCGACAAAGCTCTGGCATTGAGTCGCTTATAGCCCTGCATGGCATTTCCAAGAACCTTATGATGCTTTGCAAATGCTGGAGGGTCAAGGATAATCATATCGTACTTATCGCCAATATCCTTAAGATACTCAACAGCATCGCATGCAAGTGAACTATGTGGAGCTTCCTCGCCGAAATTGAGCTTTATATTTTCATCAACTAAGCGTATAGCCTTCTCCGAAGCATCTATCGAGCAGACCTCTTTTGCACCGCCAGCAAGGGCGTAAACCGAGAATCCTCCAGTATAACAGAATGTATTAAGTACTGTTCTACCAGCTGCATATTTTCCTACTAATTCGCGGTTAAATCGCTGATCGATAAAGAAACCAGTCTTCTGGCCCTCCTCCCAGTTAACAAGGAACTTATGACCATTCTCTAGAACTACATTATCCTTATCTGCTGAGCCATAGAGATAACCATCTACAGGATTTAGATTTGCCTTGAATGGAACAGTCTGCGAGCTCTTGTCATAGACTGCAGTTATCTTATCGCCAAAAACTGCAACAATAGCCTCAGCAATATTCTGACGCGAACGATACATGCCCACCGAGTGGCACTGCACAACCGCTACGCTACCGTATACATCCACCACAAGACCCGGCAGGTTATCACCCTCGCCATGAATAAGGCGGTAACAAGTAGTATGCTCACACTCTGTAAGACCAAGTGTACGGCGGACATCATATGCGCTGGCAATACGTTCCTGCCACCAATCGGCATTAATATCCTGCTGCTCAAATGAGAGCACTCGCACGGCAATTGAACCAATCTGATAGTGTCCGCGTGCAAGAAAATCGCCTTTAGATGAGTAGAGGTCTACGATATCTCCCTCAGCAATGCTCTCCGCATCCTCAATACTATAAATTGCACCCGAGAATATCCACGGATGACAACGCTGCAAAGACTCCTCTTTGCCTCGGCGTAAAATTATCTTTGGAATAGCCATAATCATCTTATTTAATACAAAGGTATAATTTTTTGCACAAATCACAAAAATATCTCACACTACAACTTGCCGACAATAGAAAAAGTGATTATAGAGCAGAAAAATATTGCCGATTGGAGCGCTTTCAAATAGAAAAGTATTGTCAATACGCAAGATTTTGTTATCTTTGCGCCGTAAATATATAAGCAACCGACAATGTCGGTGCACAAATAGACAAGAAAAAGACCGTTCTTATGTTAAGTAGAAGATTATTGCGAGTAAAAGTTGTTAAGGCCATATATGCACATCTGCAGACTGAGTCTGACAATATTCCTCAGACAGAGAAAAACCTTATCATATCTATTGACAAGGCTTATGACCTCTATTTCCACATCCTAAGTCTGCTACCAGAGTTGGTGAACTATGCAGAGGCTCGTCAGGAGATTGCTCGTAACAAGATGCTCCCAACCTATGAGGATCTTAATCCAAATCGTAAATTTGTAGAGAATCGTGCTATTGAGCGCATTGCTACTTGCGATGCGATTGCCGACTATTGTTCAAAGAAGAGTCTCTCTTGGCGTGATAATGCAGATCTTATTAAGAATATCTATAACTCCCTTACTGAGCAATCATTCTTTAAGAGTTATATGAGCAACAGCTCTCGCTCTTTTAAGGAGGATGCGGAGTTTGCAGCCAATATTTTCCTCAACATTTTAGAGATGAACGAGCAGTTGGAAGATGTGCTTGAGGGTCAGTCTATCTATTGGGTTGATGATTTGGGATATATCCTTACTATGGCAGCTCGCACTATGACCTCAATGCGCGAAAGTCATGAGCAGATTAAGCTACTGCCTAAATTTAAGAGTGATGAGGATTTGGACTTTGTTAAGCGTCTGCTTCGCGAGTCAATCATTCACTTTAACGACTATCGCGAGCTGATTGATAGCCACACAAACAACTGGGATATTGAGCGTCTTGCTCTTATGGATAATGTAATCCTTGCTGTTGCGGTCGCTGAGGCCAAGAACTTTGCTTCAATACCTGTCAAGGTTACTATGAACGAGTATATCGACATTGCCAAGTACTACTCAACTCCGGCAAGTAGCACCTTTATCAACGGCGTGCTTGACAAGATTGTCACTCGTGGCGTAGAGGAGGGCTGGATATTCAAAACGGGCAAAGGTCTGTTATAATTGGGATAAAAGTTGTTAATATGCAAACTTTTACCTACCTTTACGAAAATTTTAACTAAAAATTGAGATAATTATGTTTACAATGTTACAAGCAGCAGCACAGCAGCCACAGGGTGCAGGCTGGACATTCTGGCTAATGATTGGTGGCATGATTCTAATCATGTGGCTCTTCATGTGGCGTCCAGAGTCTAAGCGTAGAAAGCAGATGCAGGAGTTTTTAGCTAACCTTAAGAAGGGCGATAAGGTTATCACCGCTGGTGGTATTCACGCCGTAGTTAAGGAGGTTAAGGAGACAACTCTTCTTATTGAGGTAGATAGCAACGTTACTCTTCGCATTGAGAAGAATATGGTTGTTGCTGATCCATCAACTCAGCAGCCTGAGGAGAAGAAATAATGGCAACAAAGAGCAATATATACTACACGCACGGCACCTGTTCACAGGCTATACTTACCGAGATTGATGGCGAGAGAATTGTTCGCGTTCAATTTGTAGGTGGTTGCAGTGGCAACACTCAGGGTATCGCCTCTCTGGTCGCAGGTATGAAGATTGAGGATGCAATATCACGTTTAGAGGGTATTGACTGCCGCGGTCGCGGAACATCATGTCCCGATCAACTTGCCAAGGCGTTACGAAAAATTGCCAATGAGTAATAGACTCACCTTTTGGGGCTGCTGAGGTTCAGCAGCCCATTTTTATAATAGATGAAGTTAGTTGTATACATACTATCTCTACTTTTTATCAGTTGTTATAACAAGGCTGCAACTCCCGAGCCAGTGCCAGAGGTTACAACAACAAACGCCACTATTGCGCAGCTAAAAAAGATGTGCATAAACTCTCCAATATCGTTCACCGTAACTGCTCCAGTTACCGTTAGTGGCACCGTTGTATCAAGTGACAAAGAGGGATATATCAGTGGTGCAATATACATAGATGATGATACTGCGACGGCCAAGATTTTGGTCGGCATATACGACTCACACTCCATCTACCCTATCGGAGCTCGCATAACTATCTACATGCCAGAGCTTACCGCAGCAATTATCGACAATCAACTCACCATTGGACTCACATACAATGGCAGCGAGCCATATCCACTAAAGAGTGTTGTCCTTCTAGACAAACATATCTCTTGTAGCAACAATATCCAGACAATAGAACCTATGGTTTGCAAAGCGGGTGAACTAAACGAAGAGCTATGTGGCAAATTAGTGACAATCAACGATTTAGAATATCAATACACCTGCTACGAAGAGAATTTCAAAGGTAAATATCTCCGTTTTACGGACAGCGATGACAACTTCGCGTACATATATATTGACAACTATGCCGCTGGCTTTAGCAATCTTCCACCACAAACAACTACAGATATTACCGGCATTGTTGTCTACCAAAATGTCCCCTTTGACACAAATGACCTGATTATTCTACTTCCTCGTAGCAGTAGAGACATTTGGCACTAATTGATATACACTAATACCCAAAAATTGATTTAATTGGCACATCCCTTGCAATGGTGAATATAAAATTTTCGCCATGAGAGTTAATACTGGAAAGGGAGATATATCTCTTATCACACTTATTGCAATTTGGTCCGTATCTGCTGTAACATCATTACCTGGGCTTGCCGTATCGCCTATATTAGGAGATATGAACAACATCTTTCCTAAGGCATCTGACCTTGAGATTCAGATGCTTACATCGCTACCAAGTCTATTAATTATACCATTTGTTCTTCTCGCGGGTAGACTATCCAGAGGCAAGGACAAGTTGCCTATGTTATATGCAGGTCTGGCAATATTTACCATCTGCGGCATAGCCTGCCTGATTGCAAAGAGTATGAGTGCGCTGATTATCATCAGCTCTATACTGGGAATTGGCGCAGGTATGGTTATACCTCTCTCAACAGGTCTTGTTGTTGAGTATTTTACTGGTGACACTCGTGTACGACAACTTGGTTACAGTTCAGCCATTAATAACCTAACCCTTGTAGGCGCAACTGCACTTACAGGTTATGTTGCCGACATAAATTGGCATCTATCTTTCTTAGTATATCTACTCCCCGGAATCTCACTTCTTCTATGCCTCGCTCTTCGCAAAGAGAGACCCGCACCAGAGCCTCAGCAGAGTGACCAGTACAAACAGAGTGGCATTAACCGCAGACACCTGGTAGTACTGACAATTTTCTACTTCATTATCACCTATGCAACACTTGTCATAACTTTTGATACCGCCTTTTTATTTGAAAAGTACCATATCAAACAAGAACTTGCAGGTGTGAGCATCTCGCTATTTTTCCTTGCCATAATGCTACCTGGACTATTTTTGAATAGAGTAATTGCCTTCACACGCTCATATACAAATGCACTATGTTCGCTACTGCTCGCTATTGGATTGGCGATGCTTGCAACTACAAAAACTCCAACTTTGCTCATTATAGGCATTATCCTTACGGGCTTGGGATACGGAGTGATGCAACCAATTATTTACGATAAAGCTGCCATTATTGCGCCACCACACCTTGCTACTCAAGCACTTTCAATTGTCATGGCTGCAAACTATATCGCTATTATCCTCTGCCCATTTATCATTGACTTTGTGCGCAAAATAGCGGACAACCACTCGCACACTTTTGGCTTTAGCCTAAATGCTGTTATAGCAGCCATTGTAACTGTGATTGCGACAGTCGGAAGAGGAGATTTTGCACTGGGGCTCGATAAATCGTACTATTCTAGCAAAAATGGGGCTGAAAGTTGAGTAATTTTCAGCCCTTATTTTTTAATATTTCGCAATATTTTGTATCTTTGCGCAAAATAGTGCATTATGGATATCAAATCTTTAACCCAACCCGTTTTTTCACTCAAGTGGTGGAGCTCATGGTTCTTCATCCTATTAGGATGTACTCTGCTTGCTGCAGGTTATGTATTCTTTATTAGTCCATATAACATCGTACCTGGTGGTATATACGGAGCAAGTATTGTCTTGCACAATATCTTTCCAAACATTCAGGTGGGAACATTTGGCTATATGTTTGACATTCCGCTGCTTATACTCGCCTTTTTGATTTTCGGCAGTAAGTTTGGCAGTAGAACCATTGTAGCTGCGCTCTACACCCCTGGTTGCATGAACATCATCACCAAGCTCAGCTTCCCTAACGAGGAGGCAATGCATACTCTTGACCCTTCACAGATGCTCGGTGGTATTCTTGACCTATCAGACCACCTAATGCTTGCATCATTCATTGGTTCAGTATTCCTCGGTGTGGGTGTAGGTCTTGTTGTTCGTCAGCAGGCAACCACCGGCGGAACCGATATTATTGCAATGATGATTCAGAAGTATTTCCACATTGGATTCTCTAATGCAGTTCTTATTGCAGACTCTGTTGTGGTAATTTCCGGCCTACTCGTTATCGGTTTCGGTTTAGGTACCGGAGAGCCTGATCCACAGGGCTGGTTGCTATCACTATACTCCCTGATAACAATCTATGTAACCTCACGAGTACTTGCATACACCATCAACGGAGCTTCGTATAACAAGTTGATATTCATCATCTTAAACGAGCACAACGCTACTCTTAAAGAGTTTATTCTCAACGACCTTGATCGTTCGGCAACATACATTCAGTCTCGAGGCATGTACTCAAATAACGAGAAGGAGATGATCTTCCTTGTTGTTCCAAACAAGGATGTACCTCTTGTACAGAGCACTATCCGCGAGCTCGATCCAACTGCGTTTATTGTAGTTACCGACGCTTACGACACCTTTGGTGAGGGCTTCAAGCCACTACCATCAAAGGATGAAATTCAGAATATCTAAACAGATGATAGAGATAAATTCACTACGTCCTCTTACAGGTGAGGGCAAAAAACTATTTATAGAGACCTACGGTTGCCAGATGAATGCTGGAGATAGCGAGATTGTTGTCTCAATTATGCAGGAGAATGGTTACCGATATACTGAAAATATTGACCAGGCAGACATCATCCTTATCAACACCTGCTCAATTCGCGATAATGCAGAGCAGAGAATTTGGGGCAGACTGTCAGCTATGCGTCAAATAAAAAAACGCAAGCCAAACCTTATTGTAGGTATTATCGGCTGCATGGCAGAGCGACTAAAGGAGCAACTTATTGACCCACAGACTGGCGTAGATATTGTTGCAGGCCCAGATTCGTATCGTTCGCTGCCTCAGCTTGTTCGTACTGCCGAGGCTGGTGATAAGGGCATCAATGTAGAGCTATCAAAAGAGGAGACATATGCCGAGATTGCCCCCGTGCGTCTTGACAAAAATGGAGTTTCGGCATTTATCGCCATTATGCGTGGATGCAACAACTATTGCGCCTATTGCGTAGTTCCATATACTCGTGGTATTGAGCGCAGTCGTGACCCGCAGACAATTGTTGCCGAGGCTCGTACACTCTTTGAGAATGGCTATCGTGAGGTTACCCTGCTTGGTCAAAATGTAAACTCATACAAGTGCGGCGAGGTTGGTTTCCCAGAGCTTATGGCCATGGTGGCTGAGATTTCACCACTACTTCGCGTACGATTTGCTACATCTCATCCAAAGGATATTTCAGATAGTCTGCTTGAAGTGATGGCTAAGTATGATAATATCTGCAAGGCCATTCACCTACCAGCACAGAGTGGTAGCAATGAGATGCTTAAGAAGATGAATCGCAAGTATACTCGTGAATGGTATCTTGAGCGTGTTGCAGCAATTCGTCGCTATATGCCTGAGTGTGCAATTACCACCGACCTTATCGCCGGTTTTTGTGGAGAGACTCTTGAGGACCATCAGCAGACCATGACTCTTATGCAGGAGGTTGGTTATGCCTCAGCATTTATGTTCAAATATTCAGAGCGCCCAGGAACATTCTCAGCACGCCACTATCCAGATGATATTGCCGACGAGGAGAAGACTCGCCGACTAAATGAGATTATCGCCCTTCAGAACCAACTATCGATTGTTAGCAACGAGGCTGAGGTCGGTAAGATTCGTGAGATTCTTGTTGAGGGTACATCAAAGCGTAGTGACGAGCAACTTTGCGGAAGAACATCACAGAATAAGATGGTTGTCTTTGACCGTGGTGACCACAAGGCTGGTGACTATGTAACTGTTAAAATTACGGGTTGCTCATCTGCCACCCTATTCGGAGAAGAGATTTTATAAACACGAGGTTAATTAAAATTAGATATTTATGGCATTACAATGTGGAATTGTCGGACTTCCTAATGTCGGCAAATCAACGCTTTTTAACTGTCTGTCAAACGCCAAAGCGCAGTCAGCGAACTTCCCTTTTTGTACTATTGAACCCAATGTAGGCGTTATTACAGTTCCAGACGAGAGACTTATTCGCCTTGCAGAGATTGATAAACCTAAGCGAGTAATCCCAACAACTATTGAGATTGTAGATATTGCTGGACTTGTTAAGGGAGCATCTAAGGGCGAGGGTCTTGGTAATAAGTTCCTTGCAAACATTCGCAACACAAATGCAATTATCCACGTTCTTCGCTGCTTTGAGGATGGAAATATCACCCACGTAGATGGCAGTGTAGATCCGGTGCGTGATAAGGGGGTTATTGATACTGAGCTTCAGCTCAAAGACCTTGAGACTGTAGAGAATCGCATCGCCAAAGTTGCTAAGCAGGCACAGACCGGTGGCGATAAAATAGCAAAGCGTCAGTACGACATTCTTATTCGTTATAAGGAGGCTCTTGAGCAGGGTCTTTCAGCTCGTACCGTAGAACTTGACAAGGAGGAGCGTAAGATTATGCAGGACCTTAATCTACTGACTGACAAGCCAGTGCTATACTTGTGCAATGTTGATGAGAAGAGCGCCGTTACCGGAAATAAGTACACCGAAGCTGTTGCGGAGGCAATTAAAGATGAGAATGCTCAGATGCTTATTGTTGCAGCAGCTACAGAGGCAGATATCGCCGAGCTTGAGAGCTACGAGGAGCGTCAGATGTTCCTTGAGGATATGGGACTTACAGAGTCTGGCGTAAGCCGTCTTATCAAGGCTGCATATAAACTTCTTAATCTTGAGACCTTCTTTACAACCGGTGCTGATGAGTCACGCGCATGGACATATGTTCGTGGTGCAAAAGCTCCACAAGCAGCAGGTACTATCCACACAGACTTTGAGAAGGGATTTATTCGTGCCGAGGTTATCAAGTATGATGATTATGTAGCCCTTGGCTCTGAGAAGGCTTGTCGCGACGTTGGTAAGATTGGCATTGAGGGTAAAGAGTATGTTGTTCAGGATGGCGACATTATGCACTTCCTTTTCAATGTATAGTGCGAGTTTTAGGATAGTTTTATAACCCAAACATTCTATATCTTTGCTGATATGTTTACGCTTGCAACATACAACACCTTTCTTATAATCATGGCTGTAATAGCTGTGGTCGTATTTATCGCGCTCTACTTTGTCGAGGCAGGATATGGCTATCTCTTTAATCCAAAATTCGGATTCCCAATTCCTAATCGCATTGCATGGGTAGTGATGGAATGCCCAGTTTTTATAGTGATGACGGTGTTATGGTGGCTCTCTGATGTACGTTTTGAGGTGGCTCCGCTGGTGCTATTTCTAATCTTCCAGACCCACTATTTCCAGCGCTCATTTATCTTTCCACTGCTTATTCGTGGCAACTCAAAGATGCCATTCGGCATTATGCTTATGGGCGCCATTTTCAACACTCTCAATGCATTTATGCAGGGCGGTTGGATATTCTACCTGGCGCAAGAGCAAGGGTATTACGACGGCTGGATGTGCAAGCCTTACATATATATCGGTGCGCTGATTTGGCTGACTGGTTTTATTATCAACCTACACTCAGACTATATCATCCGTCACCTACGCAAGCCTGGTGATACAAAACACTACATTCCAAAGGGTGGCATGTTCCGTTATGTATCTTCAGCAAACTACTTTGGCGAGTTTACTGAGTGGGTAGGCTTTGCTGTCGCAAGCTGGTCATGGGCGGGCGTTGTCTTCGCTATGTGGACATTTGCCAACCTTGGCCCTCGTGCTGCATCTCTCTACAAGCGATACGAAAGCGAGTTTGGAGAGGAGTTTACATCACTGAGACGCAAGCGTATAATTCCGTTTATCTACTAAAGAAGAATAATATGAAGAATCTTGAAGATTCAAAACTGTTCACCCCATATCAGATGGGACCTGTTACTCTTAGAAACCGAGTAATCCGCTCGGCTGCATTTGAGAGCATGGGTAAGGACTTTGGTCCTTCACAGGATTTGAAAGATTACCACGTTAGTGTTGCTCGTGGTGGCGTAGGTATGACTACCCTTGCCTATGCATCAATCAACCGCAGTGGTGTATCGTTCAACTCACAGCTTTGGCTACGTGATGAGATTGTGCCACAACTACGTGATATAACAGATGCTGTGCACAATGAGGGTGCCGCTGTAGGTATTCAAATTGGTCACTGTGGAAATATGACCCACTGGTCTACAGCAGGCTCATTCCCAGTGTCGGCATCCAACGGATTTAATCTCTACTCTCCTACATTCCACCGTCGTATGAGCCACGCTGAAATTGCTCAGACTGCCAAAGACTTCGGTAAGGCAGTCCACACAGCACATGAGGCAGGCTTTGACTCAGTAGAGGTGCACGCAGGTCACGGATACCTTATCTCGCAGTTCCTATCTCCATGGACCAATCGTCGTCGTGACGAATTTGGAGGCTCGCTTGAGAATCGTATGCGCTTTATGAAGATGTGTCTGACAGAGGTCATGGAGGCTGCTGCGCAGTGCAATATGGCTGTTCTTGTTAAGCACAACATGGAGGATGGATTCAAGAGTGGTATTCAAGTTCCTGAGAGCATTGAGATTGCAAAGGAGATTGAGAAGTTTGGCGTTCACGGTATTGTCCTTTCATCAGGCTTTGTTTCTCGCGCCCCTATGGCTGTTATGCGTGGAAGAATCCCTACAAAGACTATGGGTTACTATATGGGCTGGAATGAGTGGCTCCAGAAGATTGTGGTTTCACTCTTCGGTCAATGGATGATTAAGGACTACGACTTTGAGGAGTGTTTCTTCCTGGAGAATGCAAAGAAGTTCCGTGCAGAGCTCAAGGGTCCACTTGTATATGTAGGTGGTCTAGTATCTCGAGAGGGCATTGAGAGTGTTCTTGATGAGGGCTTTGAGATGGTGCAGATGGCACGCGCTCTGATTAATGACCCTAACTTTATCAACAAACTCCGCGAGGGCGACTTTACCACCCGCGCAGGATGCGACCATCGCGACTACTGCATTGCCCGCATGTACTCTGACAAGATGATGTGTTGTCACAACTGCACCGAACATATTCCGGAGCGATTGTGGAAAGAACTTCGTAAGATTAAGTAATATGAAGCGAGGAGAGGTAGTAAAAGGCTCAAAGTTAGCCCTTGTTACAGGTGCATCGTCAGGTATTGGACTCTGCTACGCCGAGCAACTTGCGGCTCGAGGTTATAACCTTATTATCGTAAGTCGTGACAAAGAGCAGCTCGAAAATGTAGCTAAGCAGATTAGTGAAAAATATGGCGTTAAAGTTACCGCTCTTGCCAAAGACCTTGCAACTATGACCGCTGCGGAGGAGCTACACGAATGGACCGTAAGCAACGGATATGTAGTAGATGTGCTAATTAATAATGCCGGTATGTTCTCATTCTGTGACATCCTTGACACTCCGATTGAGCGAATTAAGCAGGCAATCTCTCTGCACGATATTACCAACACAATCCTATGCAAGCTCTTTGCGGCGGATATGGCTGAACGTGGAGGTGGATATATCCTCAATATGTCATCCTATTCTATCTGGATGCCATGGCCAGGACTATCACTTTATAGCGCCAGCAAGGCTTATCTCAAATCCTTCTCAATCTCTTTTGCCAAAGAGGTACGCGAGAAGAAGGTCTACGTTACAGCTGTTTGCCCGGCAGGTATTGCCACAGACCTATATGGACTGAGCAAGAAATGGCAGAAAATTGGACTCAATATCCACGCGCTCTCTACACCAAAATTCTGCGCTCGCCGCGGACTAAATAGCATGTTCAAACGCCGCCGTTGCGTTGTGCCGGACTGGTGGATGAGATTATTAATTCCACTGCTAGAACATCTGCCAATGTTCGTTCTTCGTTGGATGCGCGGTTTCACAAAAAAATGGCAAAAATAATCCGAATATAGATTTTATACCTATAGTAATATAAGAGGCCTGGCGCCTCTTTTTTTGTTGAAATATTTGGATAAAGAATTTTTTTTGCTTAATTTTGTGTTGTATAAAGAACGAATAGTGTTTCAAAACTAACTGTAAACAGACAAAAACGCCACTTGACGCACGTAGAACATCGATTTGTTCTGCTTTGTCGCGTTTATAGAAAGCTACATCGGCTCTCTGCCCCACATAGAGAGATTGGTGCGAGTTTTGCTCTACCCCACGGAGTTTAGTATAAAACATTATTTGTGCTGTAAGACACATTTATACTTTATATAAACTTTTTTAACAAAAATTTTATGAAAAACTTATTCCGTTTCGCGATGGCTGTGGCTGTTCTGTTCACAGCATCTTGCGCCAAGGAGGACATCAGTTCTTCAATTGGCGGCGGTGAGGTTGAAGTTACCTTCACTGCAAATCTAGCCGACCTCGGTACCCGTGCAATTGGTGACGGCACCAAGGCAAATCAGGTTTTCCTCGCAATCTACGAGGCTGGTACAAACAACGCTCTTGACAAAGAGATTATTGACCCAACTAAGCCTATCGACGTAGTTGACAAGAAAGCTTCTATCAGCGTTGTTCTTTTGAAGGACAAGAAGTATGACCTTGTTTTCTGGGCTCAGAACAGCTCTCTTGATTGCTTCGAGCTAAACGTTGCAAATCGTTACATGGAGATTGACTACACTGGCGCTAAGTCTCAGGTTGAGAAGAGCGATGCATTCTTCCTTGTTCGTAACAATTGGAAGGCTGGTGAGGGCGAGACAACATTCGAGCTTCGTCGTCCATTCGCTCAGCTCAACGTTGGTCTATCTGAGAATGAGGTATCTAAGGTTACAAAAAATGGCGTTGATGTAAAGCAACTATGGTCTAAGGCTGTAGTTAAGGGAGTCGCAAACGTTCTTGATCTTGGTTACGCAAAACCAGGAGCTGTAAGTTGTAGCGATGATTTTAAAGAAAAATTTAAAGACGGAGTTACTTTCAGATCTGCCGCTAAACCAAAGGTAGCACTTGAGGTTTCTGATGTTAAGTATGAGTACCTCTCTATGAACTACCTGCTTGTAGAGAAGACAACTATCGATGTTACTTACACATTTGAGGAGCAGGGTGCTGAGGATACTGACTATATCCGTCCTTACTACAACGTTCCAGTTCAGCGTAACTACCGCACAAACATCGTTGGTAACCTTCTCTCTTCTGAGTATGACTTCAACGTTATTATCGTTCCTGGTTTCTTGGGAGATAATGACACCACTGTTGAGTATCCTGAGGAGGGCAAACTTGAGAATCTTATCACTCCAAACCTTAGCAAGAAGTCTGCACAGATTATTCTTCAGAGTGATGTAACTTGGACAACTGGTGCTGGTATTGGTTCTACTCCACTCATTCCAGAGGGTGCAGTTCTTGAGGATCTTACTATCCAGGGTGGCGAGGTTTCACGCGCAGGTGAGCAGCCAAAGATTATCTTCAATGGTGCTGGTGTAGGTGCAGTTCGTGCTGCAAACGGTGGTACAATCACTTTCCGCAACGTAACAATCGTTGATGAGTCTGAGTCATACGCTGAGAATTCTTGGGAGTATGGTTACCTTGAGCTTGGTGGTAAGCTTGTATTTGAGAATTGTACTTTTGTAAATGCTATGATGTTTGAGGGAACTGAGGCTACATTTACAAACTGTAACTTCAACTCTAACAAGGATAGCGAGTACGCTCTTTGGGTTTCTGATGGTGATGTTACTGTTTCTGAGTCTACAATTGAGGGTCCACGTGGTATCAAGGTTCACGAGGCTTATGGTTCTGAGGTTGCTTCAGTAGCAATTGATAAGTGTCAGTTCAAGGGCATTTCTAAGAAGCCTGCTCTCGCTATTGGCGATGTAAACACAGATACTGCTATCTCAATTACCAACTGTACAATCGACGCTCAGCCAGGTGATCAGGGTCTTTACATCTACGAGACTGACACTGATGTTAATACATTTGATTTTGTTCTTGAGAACAATAAGGTTGCTAAGGTTGTTACAACAGACGAGGATCTCGCTACTGCTCTTAAGGCTAATGTAGAGACAATGACCATTATTCTTAAGAACGACCTGAATGTAGTGAGTGGTCACGGTAACATTTTCGGTGGTGAGAATACTAAAACACTCACTATTATGGGTCATAACGGCACCGAGACTCTTAACTTCACCACTGATTACATGCCTACAATGAACTGTGCAGGTAAGATGATTGTTAAGAACCTAAAGATCACACGCGTTGCTCCAAGTAAAAATACTTGGGATGTCCGTGATCTTATGCTGTGCAGTGACATTGAGATGAAAAATGTTACTCTTGAGAAGGGTGTTGCTGTATGTGGCGACATTGACTGTAAGTTTACTAACGTAAAGTTTGCAGAGAGCGGTGACTACTACGCTTTGTGGATTGAGGCAGCTGGTGCAAATGTAGAGCTTGACGGCTGTACTGTTACCTCTGCAGGTCGCGGTATTAAGATTGACGAGCAATATCTCAGCGCTGAGGAGAAGGCTCTTGTAAACCTCTCTGTTGCTGGTACTACATTCAATACAAAGAATAAGGCTGCTATCCTTGTTAAGAGCGCTACTGGTGCTAAGATCGCTTGGGGCGAGGGTAACAACATCTCAAAGGTTGCTGCTGATAAGGTTAATGCCGTTTGGGTAGACGAGAACGCTGCAGAGACTTTTGACCTTGTAGAGGTTACTGGCTGCACAAAGATGCTTGAGGGCGCTTTGAATAGCATTATTGAGGATCTGAAAAGCGGTGAGGATGTAACCCTTACATCAAATGTTACAGGTTCTGCATCAGAAGGTGGTTATAGCAAGGCTGGTATCGTACTTAATGGTCAGACCGTAGATGGTGGTGGTCACACCCTTACAGTAAATGGTGCTAATAGCACATGGGACTGCGCTGTATATCATGGTGGTGGTACTCTTAAGAATATCACCGTTGCTGGTGCATTCCGAGGTGTATTCACAGCTGGTAGTAGCAGTGATATTATCCTTGACAACGTAATCTTCAAGGATGTAGTTTATACATTCAACTCTGACGACGGTAATAAGGAGTATGGTGTATATATTTCAAACTCTACTCTTAACGGTTGGACTTCTCACTCTGATGTTCACAAGGAGGTAGTTTACACAAACTGCTCATTCGGTGAGGGTAGCGGCAATGCTTTCTGCCGTCCTTATGGTCCTACCAAGTTTGTTGGTTGCGAGTTTGCAGAGGGCTATACTCTTGATGCAAATCAGACAGATAAAATTTCTCTTGAGAACTGTACTCTCAATGGCGTAGCACTCACTGCTGAGAACTTTGCTCAGTTGGCATTTGGTTCTGCAACAGTTGATGGTGTAGCTGTTCAGGTTATCAGCGATGGCGTTGTATTGGTAGATGGTGCATATTGCCTCTCTAACAAGGCTGGTCTTGCATGGTTTGCTAACCAGGTAAATGCAGAGAAGAACGCATTTACTGGTAAGACCGTTAAGCTTACTGCAGACATCGACCTTCAGAACGCTGCTTGGACTCCAGTAGGTCAGACTGGCGCAACTCAGTTCCAGGGTACATTTGATGGCAATGGTAAGACTATCTACAACCTTAACATTGACAAAACTTCTGAGACTGGCAAACACTATTCATCGGGTCTTTTTGGTTGGCTTAATGCTGCAAAAGTAAAGAATGTAACTGTTAATGGCGCAACTGTTAAGGGTAACCACAATGTTGGCGTTATCGCTGGCTATCTTGAGACTTCAGGCTGTACTATTGAGAACTGCCACGTTATTGGCGCTGCTGTTGAGTGTCACCACGCAAATGACGATGCTTGCGGTGACAAGTGTGGCGGTATTGTAGGTCACGCAGGTAATGCTGGCGTAGCTGTTAAGGACTGTACTGTTGCTGATTCTACCGTAAAGGCTGGTCGTGATGCAGGTCAGGTTGTAGGCGCTGCTCTGGCTGTCAATGTTACTGGTTGCTCTGCAACAAATGTAGAAGTTACTGCAAACGGCGAGTGCACTGGTGCTAATGTACGCAACGAGGTTATTGGTCGTCTGCTATAAAGAATTCAACTAACTCCATCAAGGAGTCGCTTTCGGGCGGCTCCTTTTTGTTTTTATGGGGGAAATGGTTACTTTTGCTGTCAAATATTGAAGAACGAATAGAATTATGAATTTTAGACAATTTTTTAGTATTATTATCTCTGCCACTCTACTTTTTGCGGCATGTGGTAGCAGCGACGAGATTCCAACGACAGAGGGCGAGAACAATGGCACAGAGCAGCCGGAGCCAGAGGTTCCGCAGAGCAAGGCGCCCTTTACAATTGAGGTGCTTGACATAACCCCTACTGCTGCACGAGTATCGATATTTCCCGAGAGCGACAAGACAAAGTATTACTTTGACATTTTACGCGAGCAGTACTACAACGAGTACAACGACAAGTTTGGTTTCCAGCGTTTTATTGACAACACAGTAAACAATCTGATGAATACCAACAGCATGACCAAGGAGCAGGTACTCTCGCGCATCCTCTCTGCGGGCGATGACTCATATGGGTTTACGGGTCTTGAGGCGGGCTCTGTGTATTATGCTGTAGCGATGGGTATTGACGATAGTGGTCTTATAACAACCGATATTGCCGTAAAGAAGTTTTCGACCAAAGAGGTTGAGCAGTCAGACAATGTCTTTGACATTAGTATCAGCGGTGAGACATATACCGGTGCGGCATACATTGTCAAGCCATCTAATCCTACAGAGCAGTACATTCTCATTCCGTGGAACAAGGCCGTTGTTGACCAGATGAACGACAAAGATTTTATCAAGCACTGCATTAAGATGCGCAGCGACATTGAGGATTTTGTCGTCACTGGCGAGCAAAGGGGCAAACTTGACAGTTGCGTACCTGGCAGAGATTACTATCTCATAGCCTTTGGCTACGAGGGTGGTGTTGCAACTACGGGAATTAGCAAGGTTCCATTCAGCACCAAGGCTGGCGGCGACCCTAAGGCGTGCACCTTCACCTTTGAGGTTAGCGATATTCAGTACGACCGCGCTTATATGAAGGTTACCCCGTCAGCTAAACACACGGTCTTCTTCTGGAGCGTTGTTGAGAAGGCGTACTTCAATCAGCTCTCAGCAGACAAGGGTACCGAGGAGGCCATGAAGAGTGTACTGGCAGAATCTTTAGCTCCTTTTGCTCATGACTTCGGAAATATTCACGACGCGCTGGAGATTGTCAGCTCATACGACGATGTTAGCGTTGAGGGTACAACCTACGGCCTTCAGCAGGGCACAGAGTACATCCCATGGGCGGTATGTATCGACAATAACGGCAACGCCGCAGCTCCATTTGTGATGGGAGAGAGTTTTACTACCAAGTCCGACACTATTGCCGAGTGCAAGGTGACCGTCAAAGGTAGCTTCGAGGCGGGTAAAGATGGCAAGGCTGTGCTTATCTCTACCGTTACACCCGATAGCAAGTGCGCAGGATTCTACAACGTAATCTTCCAGGGCGATTTGACTGGCACATCACGCCAAACTCTGCTAAATAACATCACCCGCGATAGCTACTTCAAAAACCTCAATCCTTGCGTGTTTGACAAGTGCGCGTGGAATCAAGTGGTGACCGCCGTGGCCGTGGGATTTGACAAAGATGGCAACTATGGCGAGATTGCAATGGATGTCTTCACACCAGTGAAAGAGTAAAATTTTCTGGATTTTATTTGATTTTTCACAATCTTTGTATATCTTTGTAGTGGAATAGTCAGAGAAGTATGAGAATTTTGAATATACTCGCATATTTATTCCCTCTCCGTACAATCGGGGGGGGGATTTTTGTATCTCAAAATCAATAACTTACCACATTTTGGAATTCTTTTTAGGCGACAAGAGCTCTTGCCGTCCAAATCTTTATGCACATACACCAAATAACTTTTTATCAATTAATTAAAAAAACAATTATGAAAAACATTTTCCGATTTTTGATGGCCGTGGCTGTTCTGTTCACAGCATCATGCGCGAAAGAAGACATCAGTTCTTCTATCGGCGGTGGTAAGGTTGAAGTTACCTTCACTGCAAATCTTCCAGAGCTTGGTACTCGTGCTTACGGCGAGGGTAAACTTGTAGACATTCTCTACTACAACGTCTATGAGCAAGGTACCGATAACAAGCTTGACCTTTCTGGTTATCAGAAGGCTCAGACTCAAGGTCAGTCGCTCTACACAATCACACTCCCTATGATTAAGGGTATGAAGTACGACATCGTATTCTGGGCCCAGGTTGAGAATTGCGGTCACTACACTCTTGATGGCAAGACTGTTACCGTAAATTATGCTGGCAAGGCTAACGACGAGTCTCGTGACGCATTCTTCGGCAAAGTGGTGGAGTTTGACCCTGTAAACCCTGGCGATATGACCTCTGTTGAGCTTCGTCGTCCATTTGCACAGCTTAATGCAATCACTAATGACTGCCAGGCAGTTCTGAAGAGCGGCATCTCAGAGATGTACAAGAGCTCTCTCAAGGTTACTACTCCTGTTTGCAATACACTCAACCTCTTAACTGGTGCTGCTGATGGCAAGGCATCTGTAGAGTATACTCTTGGTGACATCCCAGCAGAGACTAAGACTATCATTAAGGATGAAACAACTGAGATGCACCTTGCAATGAACTACCTACTCGTTAACGGTGAGAAGTCTCTTGTTGATGTTGAGTTCACATTTGTTGGTCTGCGTGGCACTGTGGAGTTCCCTTTCACTACTGTTGAGTTGGGCAACATCCCTGTTCAGCGCAACTACCGTACCAATATCATTGGTAAGCTCCTCACTAAGTCTACTGACTTCGAGGTAGAGATTAAGCCTGGTTTTGATGCTGCATATGATGTTGAGGGCGAGACTATAACTGCTGAAGTTGATACTGCAGAGGAACTCATTGCAGCCTTGGAGGATGATTCTATTGATGCAGTAGTATTGGATGGTGACATCAACCTTAACGACCTTCTAACTCGTGCAAATAATGATCCTTCTTTGACTATTAAATCTGGCAAGGAGCTCACTATTGACCTTAACGGTAAGAAACTTAGCTCAACATCTACTGAGATTGGCAAGAACTACAACATGTTTGATGTTCGCGGTACTTTGACCGTAAAGAACGGTACTATGGAGTACGAGCACCTTGGCGAGAATATGGGCTGGAGTAACTCTACAAACCTCTTCAACGTAACTGCTGGCGGTGTTCTAAACCTTGAGGGCGTTACTGCAAAGAACCTCGGTGGTTCTGATATGGGTTTTGTTGCTCACCTTAATAACTGGGGCGAGGTTACTCTAAATGCTGAAAACTGTACTCTTGAGTCTAACTATGTTCCTGTTCGCGTATTCAACAGCGGTTATGATATGAACAATGTTACTATCAAGAACTCTACTCTTACGGGTAATAGCGCTGCATTCTGGGTACACAACTACACAGTTGAGGACTTCGGCTCTGCATCTAAGGTTGAGGCTCAGAAGGCTCTACTCAACCTCAACATCTACAACCAGGGCAATACATTCTCTCCAGATTTAAACGGTATCCGCTATGGTTTCACCAACGCTATCAGAACTGATGCATACGGTATTATTAAGACCGTTAGCGAGGATGGCACAGAGGTAACCCTCGGTTCTATTGTTGAGAACGGACTTGTTCGTCGTGGCGTTGCTGGTGATGAGGAGAACAATACAATTAAGAAGGCTATCGTTGGCGAGGGTATTACCACTCTGTATGACCGTACTTTCCGTCGTTACTACGCACTTGAGACTGTAGAGCTTCCAAGCACTCTGACAACTATTGGCGCTGCTGGCTCAGGCGTATTCCAGTCTTGTACTGCATTGAAGAATATTGTTCTTCCTGAGTCTGTCACCGTTCTTGGTAAGGGTACTTTCCAGGAGTGCTCTTCACTTGAGTCTATCAATATCCCTGCAGGCGTTACTCGTATCGAGGAGAACTGCTTGCGTGCAACTGGCCTTGTAGAGGTTGAGTTCCACGCTGGCGTAACTTACTTTGGTGCTCAGGCATTCCGTGACTGTAAGCAGCTTAAGGAGGTTGTTATCAACGCCCCTGAGTTCACTATGGAGGGTAACACCTTCGGCATTATGGCTGCTCCATTCACTCCGATGACTATCTATGTTGCAAATGCTGAGATGAAGGCTTATGTTGCGAGCAAGCTTACTGATCACGCTAAGACTTATATCACTGTAGTTGCTCCTGAGGCTCCATCAAACGCAACTGAGTTGGATGGGGCTCTTAACAATGGTAAAAACGTTATTCTTACTGAGGATTTGACATTCTCTGCATCTGACACAACTGCTAATTCTGGTTATGGAGCAACCGGTGTGACAGTAAATGGTAGTGTTCTCGATGGTAATGGCAACACACTGACTGTAAACGATGCTTGGGACACTTGGGATTGTGCTGTTAACGCAGTTAGCGGTACTATTAAGAATCTAACTGTTTCTGGTGCTATGCGCGGCATCTTTATGGGTAGTGCAAATGGTGATGTATATATCGACAATGTTATCTTTGATAACGTTATCTACACTTTCAACTCTGATGGTGGTAACAAGAACTATGGTGTTTATATCTCTAACTGTACTATCAACGGTTGGACTTCACACTCAGATGTTCACAAGGAGGTAGTTTACACTAACTGCTCATTCGGCAAGGGTAATGGTTATGCATTCTGCCGTCCTTATGGTCCTACAGTATATAAAAACTGCGAGTTCTCAACTGATATGGAGTTCGATACTTCGGAGTCTACAGTAATCGTATTCAAGAACTGTACTTACGGCGGTGTTAAGATTACAGCCGATAATGCAGCTTCTCTTAAGACTGGTGAAACAACCTTCTTCTACAATGGTGTAGGTTCTGCTTCATTCGAGTAATGACTAAAGACCCTGGCAGATGGTCTTAGTTATCTGCCTGCTTTGTTAAAAAAAGTTAATGGGAGGAGGTCGCTCAAATGGGAGGGCGGCCTCCGTTTTTTTTGCACAAAAAAAGTCGCTAACAGTGATTTGTTAGCGACCCAAGTGTTATAAGCAGCGGCTTACTTAAGCTCAACGAGCGAGTGGCCGGTCATCTCCTTTGGCTGCTCAACGCCCATAAGAGCGAGCACGGTAGGAGCAACGTCAGCGAGGATACCATTCTCGACCTTTGCCACGCGGTCTGAAACCACAACAACTGGCACTGGGTTGAGTGAGTGTGCTGTGTTTGGTGTACCGTCGGCGTTGATAGCGTTATCTGCGTTACCGTGGTCAGCAATCATAACCACCTCGTAGCCATTTGCCTTAGCGGCGGTAACGACCTTCTCAACGCAGCTATCAACAGCCTTAACAGCCTTCTCGATAGCCTCATAGATACCTGTATGGCCAACCATATCACCATTTGCGAAGTTGAGGCAGATAAAGTCATACTTCTGCTCGCCGAGAGCGTCAACAAGCTTATCAGCAACCTCGTATGCGCTCATCTCAGGCTGAAGGTCATATGTAGCAACCTTTGGAGAGGCAACAAGGATACGATCCTCATTTGCAAACTCAGCCTCGCGGCCACCATTGAGGAAGAAGGTTACGTGAGCGTACTTCTCAGTCTCAGCGATACGGAGCTGTGAGAGACCGAGAGATGAGACAACCTCGCCGATAGTGTTATTTACATTCTCCTTATCAAAGAGGATGTGCAAACCAGTGAATGATGCATCATAAGGGGTCATGCAGCAGTAGTAGAGTGGCATTGTGTGCATACCCTGCTCTGGCATATCCTGCTGAGTAAGTGCTACGGTAATCTCACGAGCACGGTCGTTACGATAGTTGAAGAAGATAACCATATCGTTTGGCTTGATAGTACCCACAGGGTTACCATTCTCATCAACGCGAACAATTGGAAGGATAAACTCGTCGGTTACACCCTCGTCGTAAGACTTCTGCATCGCTGCAACCATATCTGTAGTCT